>Ga0114967_10001064_pt1 | contig 22871 bp, 19 predicted proteins | sample M_130628_MF_Meta_FD_92639 | JGI IMG/M metagenome (GOLD analysis project Ga0114967, IMG submission 92639) | Freshwater microbial communities from Lake Montjoie, Canada to study carbon cycling - M_130628_MF_MetaG | ecosystem: Environmental > Aquatic > Freshwater > Lake | place: Lake Montjoie... | reverse complement strand
GTGCAGGCCTCCGGGGCCACCGGGGGGCCGGTCGCCGTTCGGTAGCTGCCCCTAAAGCAGTTCGTTTCCACCGTTTTAGCCACCTTCTGCTCCCGCCGTGGCGGGGCTGGTAGGGGGCGGGGAAGGGGGGGCTTTTTTTCTCTGGGGGGAAAATCGGGCGCTTTCGGGTTCCCATGGAGCAGCGAACGCATTAAAACCGACATGGCAGTTGTCACGATTTTCCCGTCCTCGTTTCCAAGGTGCCACGTCGATGCCGTCCAGCGAAGAAATTTTTGCGAAGGTCCAAACAGCTCTGGTGGATGCTCTGGGTGTTGATGAAGACGAAGTCACCCCGCAGGCGACGATGGTTGGGGATCTGGGAGCCGAGTCGATCGACTTCCTCGACATCGTGTTTCGTCTGGAGAAGACGTTCGGCATCAAAATCCCCCGCGGCGAACTCTTCCCGGAAGACGTTCTTTCCAGTTCGGAATTTGTTTCCAACGGCAAGGTCAACGCTGCCGGCCTGGCGGCGCTCAAGGCCCGCATGCCGTTCGCCGACCTGACCAAGTTCGAAGCCAATCCCAACGTGCAGAATTTTGCCAATACGCTCACCGTGGAAGACATGGTCCGTTACGTGCAGAGCAAGTTGGCTGCCTGAATTCTGCCTGGTTTTTGTTCTTCTTTCGCAGTCTGCGTCGAATCCCGAATGGCCGGCTCCGGCCGGAATTGCCCCATGCGCTGGTTTTGGATCGATCGTTTTGATGAGTTCGTGCGCGGCCGCACCGCCGTGGCGGTCAAGAACGTTTCGCTGGCCGAAGACCATATGCACGACCACTTTCCGGGGGCGGCACTGATGCCCAACTCCCTGATTGTGGAGGGCATGGCGCAGACCGCCGGCCTCCTCGTGGCCGATGCGATCGACTACAGCCGTCGCGTGGTGCTGGCCAAGGTGGCCAACGCCGATTTCCATTTCGATGCGGTGCCCGGGGATTCGATCCGGTTTCGGGCCGAGATCCTCGATCTCAAGCCGACCGGTTCGCTCACGCGGGTGTCGAGTTCCGTGGGGGACCGTCTCCAAGGGGAGGCGGAACTCTTCTTCGCCCACCTGGAGCCTGGCGAGGGGGTGCCCAAGCTCTTTGAGCCGGAGGAACTCCTCAAGTGGCTCGATCATATGCACATTTACGACATCGGCCGGGACGAGGCGGGGCAGCCTTTGGCCCGCCCGGACTGGTGATTCCAGAATCGGTCCGGCAGCTTTGGGGCTCCGCCGCCTCTGAGCCCGCGGCGCCTCCCGGTGGGGGGCGCAGCCGAGGCTCGATCGACCACACGTGAGTTGGAGACAGACACGATGGCCAGTGGCAGACGCAGGGTGGTGATCACCGGAATGGGCTGCATCACGCCGCTGGGCGTGCGGGTCGAGGAGCTGTGGGGCAACCTCATGGCTGGTGCCTCCGGCGTCGGCCTGACGACCGTCTTCGATGCGTCGCGGTTTCCCACCCGGATCTCCGCCGAGGTTCGCCACTGGAACATCGGCGATGAGGGAGAGGATCCCGCCCGCTGGCAGTTCTGCGGACGACACACCCGGTTTGCCGCCGGCGCGGCGCTGCAGGCGATGCGCGATGCTGGCCTGCCGCAGGGGCTCCCTCATGATCCGACCCGGCTGGGCGTTTATCTGGGGAGCGGCGAGGGGCAGCAGGATTTTGAGTCGTTCACCAGCATGATGATGGCCGCGATCGAGGGGGACCGTCTCGACGTCGCGAAGTTCACCAAGCTGGGTCTGGAAACGCTCCATCCGCTCTCGGAAGTGGAGCAGGAGCCCAACATGCCGGCGGGCCACCTGGCCGGGATGTTCGATGCCAACGGCCCCAACCTCAACTGCCTCACGGCCTGCGCGGCCTCGAGCCAGGCGATCGGCGAGGCGGTGGAGCTGGTGCGCCGTGGGGATGCCGATGTGATGCTTTCCGGCGGCACCCACAGCATGATCCACCCCTTTGGCGTGACCGGGTTCAACCTCCTCACGGCCCTCTCCACCCGTAACGACGAGCCGACGCGGGCCAGCCGCCCCTTCGATCGCGACCGCGATGGGTTTGTCCTCGGCGAGGGAGCGGCGATGGTGGTGTTGGAAGAACTGGAGCATGCCAAGCGGCGCGGAGCCAGGATCCACGGCGAACTGCTCGGCTACGGCTCCACGGCCGATGCCTACCGCATCACCGACACGCACCCGGAGGGACGCGGGGCTTCATCGTGCATTCGCCTGGCGCTGGAGGATGCCGCGCTCCATCCCGACGCCATCGACTACATCAACGCCCACGGCACAAGCACCAGCGTCAATGACCGCGTGGAGACGCTGGCAATCAAAACGGTGTTTGGCGAGCGGGCCTACAAGATCCCGGTTTCCAGCACGAAGAGCATGATGGGGCACTTGATCGCTGCCGCCGGGGCCACGGAACTGATTGTCTGCCTGCTGGCGATCCGCGATGGCATGGTTCCTCCCACGACCAATTACGAAGAGCCCGATCCCGACTGCGATCTCGACTACGTTCCCAACAAGGCTCGGGCCGCCCGCTGTGATGTGGCGCTGTCCAACAGCTTCGGGTTTGGTGGGCAGAATATTGCGCTCATCGCGGGCCGCTATCGCGGCTAGCACGCATTCGCCTTCCGTGGCGCTTCGGCTGCGACCGTGTGCCATGCCGCTGGCACCAAGCCGGGCGGGGCTGGCCGCTCGGCAAACCAGCGGGCCGGTGCCACCACCTGCCGGTCGGGCTTGCCTTGCGTGGCCAGCCAGGCAGCCCACCAGCTGAAGGTGCTGTTGGCGATGATGAAGTGCCGAGCTTCGGCCATCAGTTGCAGATCGCGCCAGGCGGGGCTGCCCGCGGGCGACCGCACGACGGTGGTGCGGCCCGGAAGCGCCGTCGGCCCTGTCGCCAGATGCGCTTCGGCCCAGTCGGGATCGTCGGAGAAGAGGAAGAAGCGATGCTCCCCGCCACGGTTGGCCAGAAGGCGGGCGGCAGCGTGGTAGTATTCCAGCGGGAGGGCCCCGTGCACGCGCCGGATATCCTCCTGCCACACGTAGTCGCCACGCCGCACATGCACACAGACCGATCCCTCCTGACGGAGTCCGGCGACCAAGCCCGCGTCGGCAGGGCGGGGCGGTTCGCGGAAGGTGAAGTCGCGGCAGATCTGGTCGGCACAGCTGGCAAACAGGCTCGTGTCCTGCCAGGTGCCCTCCAGCAGAAGATTGCCCGGCGTGGTCAGCAGACGCGTGTCGGCCCCACTCCCGCGATCGCGCAGCAGCGTCCAGCGGCCTCCAGCCGCAGCGGCCAGCGTGCGGAGGACCTGCGGCAGTCGCTGGCCGGTGGCCAGCCGCGCCGCCAGCCGGGTGCTCCGCCCCGCGCGTGCCCCGTGAATCGTCATCGCCTCGAGCTGATACGAGCGATCGGCCCGGCGGGCGGCGATCGGGCTGGGATCGAGCAGCAGTCGCCGGCCAGTAGCCAGTGCCACGGCCCGGCCGCAGGCATACTGAAACATCTGGTTTCCCAAGCCCCCGTCGAGCCGGACCAGCACGCTCTCGGGTTGGTCTGCCATGGGATTCTCCGGAAACGGGTCCCCGCCAGACTCCGGCAGGGATCCGTCTGCCACCGCGGGCCTTGAGGCTATCCCCACCGGCATGCCGATGCAATCACCCACCCCACCCACCGCCGGCGCCAACATTCCCCCCGCCGTTCCCATTGCCGACGATTCCCTCGGCATGGTGGTGGGGCGCGGCGTGATGTGGCTGGGGCTCAACACGCTCACCGCACGGCTGGTGTCGGTGCTGGCACAGATTGTGTGTGCCTGGATTCTCATCCCGGAAGACTTTGGCCTGCTGGGCCTGGCGGGCACTGTCACCGGGCTTCTGCCGCTGGTGGAGCAGTCGGGGATTTCCGAAGCGCTCATCCAGCGGCACCGGCACCTCAAGCGGTGGGCCACGCCGGCCTTCTGGCTCACGCTGGGGTTGGGATGTGTGGCGGGGGGTATGGTGGCGCTGCTAGCGCCGGTGGCGGCGGGCTTCTACCACCAACCGCAGCTGGTGCCGCTGATCCTTGTGCTCGCGGTGGGCTGCCCGCTGCAGGCGCTGGCCACTGTGCCGCAGGCCAGCCTCGCCGGTGGGCTTGAGTTTCGCACGTTGGCAGTGGTTTCCTTGCTGACGATCGTCGTGCAGTGGGGGCTGGCGATCGGGATGGCGCTGGCAGGCTTTGGCGCTTACAGCCTCGCGGTGCCTCCGGTGGCCGTGGCCCCGCTGCGGGCCGGAGTGCTCTGGTGGGTGGCCCGGCCGCCGCTGCGCTTGGGGGCGGCAGGGCGCCGGCTCTGCTCCGGCTGGCGGTCGCTGCTGCGCGACAGCAACCAGATGCTGCTGGCGCGGCAATTGCAGAACGTGGTTGTGCAGGGAGACTATGTCGTGTTGGGGCTGCTGCTGGATGAACGGCAGGTGGGCTACTACTTTTTAGCCTTCACGCTCGCCACGCAAACGGTGATGCTCCTGGCGGGCAATCTCAACGCGGCGCTCTTCCCGGCTCTCTCCGCCATCCGCGACGACGATGCCCATGTCGATCGCCTGTTTGAAAAAAGCGCTCGGCTGCTGGCGGCGGTTTCCATCCCTGCTTCCGCTCTGCTGGTCATTCTGGCGGAGCCTGTGGTGCGGGTCTGCTTTGGTGCCCAGTGGGAACCGGCCATTCCGCTGCTGCAGATGCTCGCGGCCGGGATGGGGGTGTTTGCGGTGTCGTGCGCCGCTTCCAGCGTGCTCTATGCCCGGCGGCAGTTGCGGCTGCTCATTCTTCTGGGAGGGGCGTTGGCGGCGCTCTTCTTCGCCACGATCGTGCCGGCTGTGTGGTATGCCGGAGCCTTCGGAGCGGCGTGTGCCGAGAGCGTCTACTACGCAGTGGGGCAGGGGGCCTATCTCTACTTTGCCTTCAGTCCGCCGCGGCGTTCCCTGCGCAGGATTGCCGGGCTCTTGGCGCTGCCGCTGCTGCTGTCCCTGTGCATCCTGCCGCTGGGGCCGGCTGTCGGCTGGTGGCTGTCGGCCGCGGGCTGGCAGGGGGGCGTGCGCATCGCTGTCACGACGGGGCTGGCCATGCTGGTGTGGGGGCTCTTCTGGCGCAGCGTCGATCCCCGCCCGCTGGAAGCGCTGCGGGCAGTGCTCAGGCGGCGGTAGCCACGACTTACGTGGGGCGGCGGCTGCGGGGCGGCAAAAGTCTCGTCGCTGGCGCTCCTCAAGCGTTCGCCGACCCCTCCGCCTTCATCGCCCGGTGTATTGACCCAGGCATCGCTCCAGCTCATCCAGGATGCACTCCCCCCGCAGCCGGTGCAGGTTGCCACCGTTGCCACCCGGAGGGTTTTCTCAACTGTTACCCGCCGCATATCCGATACCACCGGAAGATCGCGGTTCGCAGGGACATGGCACGTTGCCTTCACCTCAGCCGGCCGCCCATCGGGAACTTCCGCACATGAAACGCTCTGTCGGCCTGGCTGTGGTGATGGCGGTGATCGGCATGTCGAGCGGTTGCTCACTCATCGACCGGCTGTTTTTGGCCAATTGCGATGGCCCCTACGCGAGCAGCGCCCACCAGCATATGGGGGGCGAGGGCCAGGATGGTGCCTGCCAAGACGGGGCGTGCCAAGGCGGTGCCTGCCAAGGCGGGGCCTGTGAGGGGGGCGCCTGCCAGAGTGGCGCCTGCCAAAGTGGGGTCTGTCAGGCCAGCGGCTGTGAGGATGGCCAGTGCGCCCCCAAGAAATGCCCGGCCGGGATTTGCCACGGTGGTCCCAAGTGCCGCCACCTCGGCCGCTACGGCGGACTGGCCCGGCACCACCTGACACCCGAGGAAGAGGCGGCGCTAGCGGAATCGAACTACGGCCAGACCGGCCCCGCTGGTCCCCCCTCCGGCGCTGTCGCGTATCCCTATTACACAACCCGCGGCCCGCGTGATTTCCTCTCCAAGTGCCCTCCCTCCATCGGCCCGTGAGCCAAGTCCTTTTACAGTGTGCCCTTTTGGGTGCTGGTGCGGGCCATTAGGATTTCCCCGGGGTGACGCGGTAGACGCGTTCCCACTTCCCCGGAGAATTTCCCCATGGCCGCCCCAGGCAGTTCGTCCCCACGCTCCTCTTCTGGCGCCGGGGGCGGGCTCACCGCCTCTGGAAAACTGTCGTTCACCGGTTGGCTGGTATGTGCGATCGCGGCGCTCGGCTTCGCGTTTGACATCTACGAACTGCTGATGCTGCCGCTGATCATCAAGCCGGCCATCGCGGAACTGAGCAAGTCGTCCGTGGCGGAACTGGTGGCCGGCGGGATGCCGCAGGCGGAGGCACTGGGGCTGTGGAGCCCCGGTGGGAAGAACTACACCGGCTGGGCTCGCACACTGTTTTTCGTGCCGGCACTCGCCGGCGGTGTGTTTGGCCTGCTCGGGGGCTACCTCACCGATCTGTGGGGCCGCCGCCGCGTTCTCACCTACAGCATTCTGCTCTATGCGTTCTCGGCGCTCCTGGCGGGGTTTTCCACCAGCCTGTCGATGCTGCTGTTTTTTCGCTGCCTTGTGTTCATCGGGGTGTGTGTTGAGTTTGTGGCGGCGGTCGCTTGGCTGGCCGAACTCTTCCCCAACCGCGACCAACGCGAGAAGGCGCTGGGATGGACGCAGGCGTTCTCCTCTCTGGGCGGACTGCTGGTGGGACTGGCCAACGTGCTGGCGGCCCGGTTTGCCGATCTGCTGCCAGCGATTCAGGGAGGCCACGATGCCTGGCGCTACACCCTCATCTCCGGCGTGATCCCGGCGTTACCGCTGATCCTGATTCGGCCATTCCTGCCGGAGAGCCCGGTGTGGGCTGAGAAGAAAGCAACTGGCACGCTGCGTCGCCCCAGCATCCGCGAACTCTTCAGCCCCGCACTGGTGCGGACAACCGTCATGACGACGCTCGTGTTCGCCGCCAGCTATGGGCTGGCCTTCGGTGCGATCCAGCAGTTGCCGCAGATCCTCGGCGGTCCGAAGGGGCATGCGGCGATCCTGCAGGTGGCCAAACAGGCCCAGACAGAGGCGGTCGCTCGTGCTGAGCAGGCGGGCGAGCCCGCTCTTCCCCCCGGCAAGCTCAAGAGTATCGCCGGCAACGCCACCGACGAGGCCGTGGCCACCGTCACGATCTTTCAGGAGGTGGGGGGGCTCGTCGGCCGGGTGCTGCTGGCTCTGGCCGCCTTGCAGGTGGTGGGCCGGCGCAGGCTCTTGCGGATGTTTCAACTGCCGAGCTTGGTTGTTGTGCCGGCGCTGTTCTGGTGGATCTCCACCCAACTGCAAAATCCAGAGTCTTTGTCCTGGATCAAGGCGGGCATCTTTTTGGCCGGCCTGCTCACCGTGGCCCAGTTCAGCTTCTGGGGCAACTACATTCCGCTGGTTTTCCCCACGCACTTGCGTGGCACCGGCGAGAGCTTTGCTGCCAACATCGGTGGCCGGGTGCTGGGCACCGCCGCGGCCTGGCTGACGCTCACGTTCGCCGCCGCAACGCCCCCCGATCCGGTGCGCATCGCCGTGGTGGGAGCCTGCGTGGCTGGGGCCTATGCGCTGGTGGGCGCCCTGCTCACCCACTGGCTGCCTGAGCCAGATGCCACGCTCGAGCAGTAAAGCTGGTTGGGTCGGGCTGGGTTGGGGGGTGCTAGAAGGCTCGCCCGCCGCTCCTACTCCACCAGCGTGCGCGGAGCACGCGGGGCATCGTCGGGGAGGGTGGGGATCGTGAGGATCGTATAGAGCCCGCAGGCGACCAGTCCCAGCAGGAGGTATTGCATCTCCCAGGGCAGGCTGTTGATCACAAAACTGCCCAGCACAACAGCCGACACCAGCATCACAGTGCGGTATTTCATGCTGCGGCGGATGCCGTGGTAATGATCCCAATCATCCAGCGTCGGCCCAAACCATTTGGATCGGTGCAGCCAGGCGTGGATCCGGGGGGAGCCGCGGTAGAAACACCAGCTCGCCAGCAGCAGGAAGGGGGTTGTCGGCAGCAGCGGCAGCACAGCCCCCACCACGGCGAGGCCGACACACAGCCAGCCCCCCGCCACATACAAAAAACTGCGAATCGGGTCGTTTGTGGGGCGGAGATCCATGGTGCGGGGGTCCGGCGGAAGCAGGCAAAACTCCGCAGGGATTCTACCACGCCGAATTTTTCCGTATGATCCGCAGAGATCCGTCCGGCCCTGCCGAATTTCCTCCCCCGCCATTTTCCCACCGGAGTCATTCCCATGCCGCTGGTTCCCCTGCGCATCCTCCTCGATCACGCCGCCGAAAATGGTTACGGACTGGCCGCTTTCAACGTCAATGACATGGAGCAGATCCAGTCGATCATGGAGGCTGCCAAGGAGACCGAGTCGCCGGTCATCGTGCAGGCCTCCCGCGGGGCGCGGAGCTACAGCCAGGACAACTACCTGCGCCACTTGATGCTCGCCGCAGCCGAACTCTATCCGTGGATTCCGATCGCGATGCATCAGGATCATGGCAACTCTGCCGCCACCTGCATCAGTGCCATCGATAACGGCTTCACCAGCGTGATGATGGACGGCTCGCTCAAGGAAGATGGCAAGACGCCCGCCGACTTCGACTACAACGTGAAGGTCACCCGCGATGTGGTGAAGGCGGCCCATGCCCGCGGCGTGTCTGTGGAAGGGGAGCTGGGATGCCTGGGATCGCTCGAGAGCGGCCATGGCGAGGCTGAGGACGGCCACGGTGCCGAGGGCGCACTCTCGCACGACCAACTCCTCACCGATCCCGATGAGGCAGCCCGGTTTGTGGAGGCCACGGGGGTCGACGCTCTGGCAGTCGCCATCGGCACCAGCCACGGCGCCTACAAGTTCACCCGCAAGCCGGATGGCGACGTGCTGGCGATGGGCCGGATCGAGGAGATTCACCGCCGCCTCCCCAACTGCCATCTGGTGATGCATGGCTCGTCGAGCGTGCCGCAGGATCTGCAGGACATCATCAACCAGTTCGGCGGCAAGATGCCGCAAACCTGGGGCGTGCCGGTGGCGGAGATCCAGCGCGGCATCAAGCATGGCGTGCGGAAGATCAATGTCGACACCGACTGCCGCATGGCGATCACCGGGGCCGTCCGCAAGGTGCTCTGGGAACACCCCGAGAAGTTCGATCCCCGCGACTTTCTCAAGCCGGCCCGCGATGCGATGAAGAAGGTCTGTGCCGAGCGGATGGTGCAGTTCGGCCAAGCCGGGAACGCCCGCAAGGTGCCGATGCTGAGCCTTGAGTCGATGGCACAGGTTTACGGTAAGGCCTGATAAGACGCGGTTTCCCCGGCGGAAAACGGCCGGGAAAGCAGCGTTGCGGTGGTTGCCCATGATCCCTATCGTCCCGGTCTCCGCGCAGAGTCTGCGGGGAATTGCCCGCCGGAACCATAGGTTATGGACGAACCCTTCATGCTGCGCCGTTTGTTGCCCCCCGTGAGTGCCCACGGGGCGGCCACGGGGGCCCCTGCGGAGCTTGCCGATCGGAGCGATGCCGGCGTGATCGATTTCGCGCGGGGCATCCTCCGCGCCGAAGGAGAGGCAATCCTCGGTGCGGCCGACGGCTTGGGTGGCGCCTTTGCCAGAGCGGTGCGGGTGATTGAATCCTGCACCGGCAGCGTGGTGGTGACCGGCATCGGCAAGGCGGGTTTGGTGGCGCGGAAGGTGTCGGCCACGCTCGCCTCCACCGGCACCCCCAGCCACTATCTCCATCCGGCCGAGGCGCTGCATGGCGACCTCGGGGCGCTGCGCCGGGATGATGTGCTGCTGGCGCTGTCGCAGTCGGGCGAATCGGAGGAGATCACCCGCCTGCTGCCCCACATCACCGACCGACAGATCAAGATCGTGGCACTCACCGGCCGCGGCGACAGCACGCTGGGACGCGCTGCGGAGGTATCAATTGTCACCGGAAAGGTGCGCGAGGCCTGTCGGCTGGGCTTGGCCCCCAGCACCAGCACCAGCCTGCTGATGGCCCTGGGGGATGCGCTGGCACTGGTGATCAGTGCCCTGCGGCAATTCACCCCCGAAGATTTCGCCGCCCGGCATCCCGGCGGCAGTCTGGGAAGGCAATTGATGCCTGTGGAGGAGGCGATGCGGCCGCTGCCGCAGTGCCGCACCGCCGGCGCCGCGGAGACTGTGCGCGAGGTCTTCGCCCGGCCCCTCCCGGCCCGCAGAACCGGCGCCGTGATGATCCTTGCTGCCGGCGGCACGCTGGCGGGCATTTTTACCGACAGCGATCTGGCCCGCCTGTTTGAACGCCGCAACGACTCCGCCATCGATGCCCCGATCGGCGCCGTGATGACCACCCGTCCGACGACGATTCCGGCCGGTACGCGGCTGCGCGATGCGGTGATGCTGATGGAACTGCGGCGGCTGAGCGAGTTGCCGGTGGTGGATGCCACCGGCCGGCCGGTGGGGCTGCTCGACATTGTCGATCTCGTGGGGCTGGTCTCTCCGGAACTGCTTGGTTTGCCGGCCGCCAGTCCGGTGGCGGCTGCTTGAACTGATTTTTCGGGAGCTTCTGCCACATGACCAATCCGGCCCCGCACGATCTTTCGCAGCGCATGGCGGCGGTGCAGCTGCTGCTGATGGATGTGGATGGAGTGCTGACCGACGGAGGCGTCGCCTGGACCAGCACGGGCAGCGAGCACCAAACGTTTCACATCCGCGACGGTCTGGGCATCAAGCTCTGGCAGCGGGCGGGGGGTGAGGTGGGGCTGGTGACCGGGCGCAGGAGCGCGGCGGTGCAGAAACGCGCGGAGGAGTTGGGGATCGGGATCCTCTGCCAGGGGATCGACAACAAGCTGGCGGCTGTGGGTGAGATTCTTGAGCGACGCGGGGTGTCGTGGCAGCAGACCGCCTTTATCGGCGATGACCTGCCCGACCTGCCAGTGCTGATCCGCTGTGGGGTGGGAGTGGCGGTCGCAGATGCCTGTCCCGATGTCGCGGCAGCCGCGACGCTCGTCACGCGGCTACCGGGAGGACGGGGCGCCGTGCGCGAAGTGATCGAGCAGTTGCTGCGGGCCCGCGGGGCCTGGGAGGCAATTGTGGCGCGCTTTTCCACCGGCGGGTGAACCCGGGCACCTCAGAGGCACGTCCATGGAACATCGTCTCGGCCGCACACTGCGTGTGTTTCTCGTGGTGCTGGCGACAGCGGGGTTCTACCGGCTGATCGTTGTGCCATGGGTTGAGCCGAACGTGGCCAACGTGTCGGTGGGAATGGAACTCTCTCCGGAACAGGCCGCGGCGCTGCGGGCCAGGGCCGACCGCCGGCTGGCGGCGCTCGGCGAGCTGTTTCCCTCCGGGGCGTGGGAACGGGAGGAGCCGATCATGCTCGAGAGCCGGCAGATGCGGCTGTTGTTCAAGCAATACCACACCCTGCCTGACGGCCGGGTGAATCTGGTGCCCTGCACACTGGTGATCCTGCCGGACCGCAAACGCGACAGCCCCGCTCCGGCGGAGGGACGCACGCTGGTGCTGCGGGCCCCGCAGGGAGCTGTGCTGGAATTCGATCAGCCGCTCGATTTACGCCAGGGGCGGCTTGGCAAGCTGGTGGGGGGCAGCCTGCGCGGGAAAGTGACCATCCGGGGCACTCCCAGCGCTGCCGGAGCGGACGATGAGATCGAGATTGAGACCCGCGATGTGGAGCTGGAGGAGATGGAAATTCGCACCAGTGAGATGGTGCAATTCCGCTACGGTCGGTCCACCGGCAGTGGTCGGGCAATGGTTGCCCGGATGCTGCCGCGGGAGACGCCCGGTGCCCAGGGGCCCAACATCGGCGGTGTCGACACGATCCGGCTCGACCGGGATGTCCGGCTGCGGCTGGAGGGGCTGGCGGGAGGATTTCTGCCCGGCCCCGAGGGGGCTGAGCCCGCGGCTGGATCCACCCAGCCGACAGCAGAGGCCCCGCCGGTGCTGGTGAGCTGCCGCGGCAGCCTCTGCATGAATGTCGCGGCGAACGTGATTTCCTTTGAAGACCATGTCGATGTGGTGCGCACGCTCCCCGGTGGCACAAGCGATCAGTTGGTGTGCGATCTGCTGGCCATCGTGCTCGGGCGGGAAGCGGCTGCACCGGGATCGGGCGGGGTCGGTGGCGGGCTGAGGCCGGTGGAAATCCAAGCCAAGGGAATGCCGGTGGTGGCCAAGAGTGGGCATGCCGGATTGGAGGCGCGCGGGGCGCGACTGGGCTACGAGATCGCCAGTCGGCGCATCCTGCTCGACGGGGAGGAGCCGGTGTCGCTGGTGGTTCAGGGAACAGAGATGGAGGCCCGGTCGATCGATTACTCTCCGGGGCCCCCGGGCGATCCGGGATCGCTGATGGCGGTCGGCCCGGGCTGGCTGCGGGCCCGCTCGGAGGGCTCGCCGCCGCTGCAGGCGCGATGGCAGAAGTGGCTTCGCATGCGTCCCGCCGACGACGGCAGCGGCCATGTGGCCTCGCTCGCCGGAGATGCTGATGTGCTGGTGGAGTCGCAGGGGCGGCTCAAGGCCGGGGAGTTGCATCTGTGGCTCGACATTGTGCCGGGCACGCGCCCTGCGGTGCCGGCGAAGGGAGTCGGCGCCGGCCTGTCGGGGGTCAAGCCGGCGCGGATGCTCGCCCGCACGATGGTTGAAATCGACGTGGAACAGCTCACTGCCCGCACCGACAAAATGGAAGTCTGGTTTCGGCACATCGATCCCCCCACCCAACCGCCAACAGTGCAGGCGGCCGGGGGAGTGCCACAGCCGCCGGCTCAGGTGGCCGCCGCTGGTCCCGTTCCCATTCCGGTGGCGGCGGCGCCTGTGGCTGCCGTGCCAGCCCCCGCTCCGCCATCCCCAGCCCCCGTCAAACCGGCAGATCCGTCGCTGCCCACGCGGGGGCGACTGGTCGCCACCGGGGCTCTCATGCGGGGGCTGGTCAGCATGTCGCCGCAGGGGAATCAATTGGATGAGCTTTCTCTGGAAGGTCAGGTGCATCTGGTGGAGGAACCACTCCCACCCGGTCAGGGTGGCCTGACGCAGGCTGATGGACAGCCACCTCCAGCCGAGGCCGCCCTCGAGATCAGGGGAGATCAACTGCAGCTCTCCCGGGCCACGCGCTTTGATGCGCTGGCGATCGTCTCTGGTCGGCCAGCGCAGGTGTCGGGGCGGGGAATCGACCTGCAGGGACCGCTGATCGAATTCGACCGGGGCCGCAACCGGCTGACCGTGGACGGTGCCGGCCGCCTGAAGATTCCGCTGGCCGGGGGCATGGGTGGGCTCGATGCGCTCGGCATGGGAGGGACGCAGCCGCAGGCACTAGCACCCACACCAGCAGCAGGAACACCCGCCGGCGAACTCGATGTCTCCTGGCAGGGGCGCATGTACTTCGACGGACTCACCGCCCGCTTCCTCGACCGGGTCGTCACCACCAGCGGGCCGAGCGTGCTGCGGGCCGGGACGCTCGATGTTGTCTTCAACCGGCCGATCGATTTTGGCGCCCAGGCCACGCAGCGTGGTGGACAGCGGGCCGATGTGGCACGGGTGATCTGCGGCAATGGGGTGCGGATTGAGAGCGAGACTGCGTCGGCCGACGGCGGCCGATCGATGGAGCGGCTGTTCGTGCGGGATCTGGTCATCGATCGGGCCACTGGCGACGTTTCGGGCAGCGGCCCCGGCCGGCTGGCCACCACCCGGTTTGGGCAACCGCCCGGCATGGGGCTCTCTCCCGGCCTCCAGGCGCCCGGGCCCGGAGCCGCCCCCCAGCCCCCCGCTCAGGCCCCTGCCCGCGCCGATGAGCTCACGTATCTGGGGGTCGATTTCCAGCGCAGCATGCGCGGCAACCTGAACCGGCGCGTGATGGAGTTTCAGCAGCGCGTTGAGGCGATTTATGGCCCGGTGGCCGGCTGGGGTGAAACGCTCGACCCCCACGCTCCCGGAGGGCTCGCCGCCCGCTGCGTCAGCATCACCAGCGACAGCCTGAGCGTGGGGCAGTCGCCCCTGGCTCCGGGGCAGCAGCGCTCCACGATGGAACTGGCCGCCGGCGGTAATGTGATGGTGGAGGGGGATGCCTTCACCGCCCGCAGCACGAGGCTCTCCTGGAGCGAGTCCAAGGATCTGCTCGTCTTCGAGGGGGATGGCCGCAGCGACGCGCAGCTCTTCCGGCAGGAACGCGTGGGGGCGCCAACATCGAGCGCCTCGGCCGGAAAAATTCTCTACTGGCGGGCCCTCAACAGAATCGACGTCGACGATGCCCGGCATCTCGATTTCGATCAACTCGGCGGCGCCGGCATGCGGCTACCCGGCATGGGAGCGGCCCCGCCGGTGGCGGCGCGGCCTGGGCCCGGCAGCTGATCGGCTTGTCACCTTCAGCCAGCAATTGGACGAGGGGCCTAGTAGGCTATGGACAAGCGATCACAGAACTTCAAGGGAGTGCGTCGTATGCGTCAGCTGATAGTTTCGCTATGGGCTCTCGCGGTCACGACCGCCCTTGTTCTACCAGCTGCGGGAGATCCCCCATCCGATCCCTTTCCGGCCGTCTGTGCCGATCCGGCCGTGCCTCTGCTCCAGCTCCCGGGGCGCTTTCAGGCTCGCCGCACCAACAGCCGGATTCAGGTCGTGCCGGGGCAGCCGTTTCCGATCTTTGAGGCGGATGGTGCCGGATGCGTTCGTCACTGCTGGTTTGTCTTTGGCCAGCGGGAGATCGCCGCTCTGCAGATTGTGATTGAGGCCGATGGCACGGGCACTCCCCAGGTGCGGATGCCCTTTCGCTCATTCTTTGGGGCCCTGCTCGGCTTCGATGATTACCACATCGACAGCGCCGGCTTGGTCAATTTTCCGAATTTCACCGTGGGGAACGACCCGCTGCTCGGCCCCGCGATGCAACCGGGCTGGAATTGCTATCTTCCGATCCCCTTTGCCAAGGGCTGCCGGATCTGGCTCGAATCGACCACGCCTGTGCAAGGTGCATCGATGATCGACTCTCAGCACTATGCCGACGGGATCGAGCCACCGGCATTCCGCCTCCATGCCGAGCGAAACATCGCCTTGCCCGCCAATCCGGCGGAGCCGTTTCGGATTCTGGAAACCCGCGGCGTGGGCTTTCTGGCTGGATTTTTCATGGGCTATCGCCAGCAGAACCACGACGACATGGTGTTTCATAACAGCGGCACCCGGATCCTCGTCGATGGCGCCACCGATCCGCAGCATATCGATGGCATGAATGTCGAAGATGATTTTGGTTTTGCCTGGGGATTCAATCAGTATCAGTCCCGCTGGGTCGGCTGCCCGTATCGCGCCAATCGCGGCCGGAACGATCAAGACGGGGTCTTCTATCGATTCTTCGGCCCCGACCCGATCCCCTATCGCGAGTCGCTGGATTTCACCTCCATGGCCCGCGGCGACGACTATGAATCGGTCGCGTTTTACTACCAGATTCCCGCTGTGAACGCGGAAAAGCCAGCCACCGGTGACGGCCGCTAGAGCACATTCGACTTAAGTAGCGCATCGGCTGCGGGACGGCAAAAGTTTCGTCGCATGCGCGCACAAAAAGTTCGTCGATTCCTCCGCCTCCGTCTCTCGACTATGCGTTCCACAGCCTACTAGGCAATCCGCCGCGCTTCTGCTTCGAGCGCGGTGACTATAAATTGCACCGCCTCGGGTGCCACCTGATTATAAAACTCGGGGCTGTGGCCGCCCCCACGAGCTTCCAGAAGGGCAGTGTGGGGAATGCCGAGGGCCACGAGTTTGCTGTGCAGCCGCTGAGCCCCATCGTGCCAGCGGTGGTCGGCCGGGTCGCTGGCAAACCACTGATGTCTCGGCCAGTTGAGCGGATGCACGTGCAAAATAGCCGTGTCCTGCCGGGCCCGTTCGACGTCCCCGTAAAGCCCCCACAGGTTGGCAAACAGTTCTCCGTCGTCCTCGAGATAGCTGTCACGCATGGCGTGGTGAAAATCGATCGCCGGCGCGATCGCCGCGGCGATGGGAAAGATCGCTGGATGGCGGTAGCTGATCCGCAGGCTCCCCTGGCCCCCCATGCTCGTGCCCACCAGCGCCATGCCCCCCGGCTTCACCCCCTGCTGCTCAAGGTGGAGGCGCACGGCATCGACCACATACCGCTCTGGTGTGACGACCGGATCGAATTCTGGCTGGAGGCGGTCGAGCCACCAGGATCGGCCGGTGCGGGGAGCGATGGCCTGCAGCCGCGCCGCTGCGAGAGCCGCCAGAAGGGCAGGCGATTCCCGGAGAAACCGCTCGCGAACGCCATGCAGATAGATCACCGCCCGGCCGGGCAGGGCGTCGGGGGGCTCAAACCATTCGCAGGGATGGCCGGCCACCTCGATCATGGACCAGTGCGCGGGGAAGGCTGGCGACGGGGGAGCGGGCATGAAGCGAAGCTGTCGAGGCGGCTGGGGGCGGGGGGAGCTCTTGGGCGCGGATATTGCCCGCGGACGGCATCTGAGTTGTATGGCATATTGTGGGTTGCAGGAAACCACGATGAAAACGCTCCTTACCGCCGACCAACTCGCCCACGGCATCGACCGGCTGGCTGCCGACGTCCGTCGGGAGGCTGGAGGGCGGCCGCTGACAGTGGTGGGGGTGCTGACCGGCAGCATTGTGCTGGTGGCCGACCTGATCCGGCGGCTGGAGGGTCCGGTGCAGGTGAGCATGGTGTGGGCCAGCAGCTACCGCGGCACTGCCACCAGCCCCGGGCGTCTGGACTTGCGGCTCGATCTGCTCCCCGATCTGGCGGGGCAGAATGTGCTCATCGTGGACGACATCTTCGACACTGGCCGCACGCTTGAGGCTCTGGTGGCAGAGCTCCGGCACCGTGGGGCCGCCACGGTGCGTTCGCTGGTGCTGCTGCGGAAGCAGGGCAGGGCGGAGGTGGCGATGGAGCCCGACTTCGTCGGATTCGACATTCCCGATGCCTTCGTGGTCGGGTATGGTCTCGACTACAACGGGGCGTGGCGGCAGCTCGCCCATGTCGCCGCTCTCGACCCTTCCGATCTTGTCCCCCCGGTCAGCCATGCACTCTGCCCCCCACCGATCGATCCTGCTGGTGACCCGCGGTCTTGATCCGGTTGGCGTCGGCAGGCAGGTGGAACTGGCTGCCTCCGGGCTGCGGGCTCGCGGCTGGGATGTGAAGCTGGTTGTGACCACCGGCGGGGGAAGCGTATCAGAGCGTTTGGCCCGCGCCGGTTTTCCTGTCCATCGGCTCGGCCGACGCCCCAGCGTGGGCCCCGATGTGGCGGTCGGCCTCGCCCGCCTCGCCAAAGCCGATTCGAGCGCCGCGATCCTGAGCTTTGGCCGCTCGCAGGCGTTGGTCGCGGGAGCGGTGCGGCGGGTGTTGCCCGGGCCCCGCGTCGTCTGCCAGCTTTCCCTCCCGCCGCGAGGAGTTTTGGCGGCGTGGGCTCTGCGGCAGGCCGACAGGGTGGTGGCGGTATCGCCGGCAGTGGCCCGGGCCTGTCTGGAGAGGGGCGTGCCCGCAGAGCGGGTCTGCGTGGTGCCGCCGGGCGTTTCTCCTGCGGCCGGTACGGGGCTCTCCCGCGAGCAGTTGGCTCTGCGGCTGGGATTGCGGGCCGACAGCATCTGGACGCTCTGTGTGGCTCCCCTGGAACCAGCCTCCCACCTCGACCGACTGATCTGGGCGATCGATCAGCTGGGGGTGGTGCACCAGGGGCTGGAGCACTTGCTGGTGGGGGCCGGGCCGCTGCTGGGAAAGGTGCGGCGCCGCGCGCGGGTGCAGCAGCTCGCCGAACGGCTGCATCTGTTCTCCACGCTCGACTGCCTGCCCGATCTGCTCCCCCGCGTGCGCCTCGTGTGGCAATCGGGCGATGTGGCCTGCGGGGGGGCGTTACTCGACGCCATGGCCCATGGCATCGGCACGGTGGCGGTGGAGAGCGACGCCGCGCGGCAACTGATTCTGCCGGGGGTCACTGGCACGATCGTTCCGGCCGATCCGGAGAGCGAGTTTCCCCGCCGGGCGCTCAATCTCATCGAAGATGATGCGCTGGCAGCCCGCTACGGCTCCGCCGCCAGAGCCCGGGTCGCGGAATTCTTCTCCGCAGAGCAGTTTGTCGCGGGAGTGGAAGCTGCTCTGCTTGAGGCACTGCAGTAAGACGGCCGGCAACCGCCGTCCGCGTGCATTTGCCTTCCGTAGCGCGTCGGCTGCGGGACGGCAAATGTTTCGTCCGTTGGGCCGCAGCGGCCCTGCGCGCACAAAAAGTTCGCCGATCCCTCCGCCTTCATCACCCGAGGCGCCATGCCGTCGCTCCGGGTTTCCCAAAATGGCAAGCATCAGCCCGCTGCCACGGCAGCGAGCGTGGCGCCGGTTGGGTGGGCCCGCACGTGGCCGTTCTCGGCGACGAGCACGCCCCGCTTGTAAACAGCTGCTGGCATAGCAAACATCTGCTGCAGATCGGCACTCGGTCGGTAGAGCACGATGTCGGCATCGGCGCCGGCGCCCAGATGTCCCTTGTGGGGCAGCCCCGCCAGCCGGGCTGGCGCAGCGCGGGTGATGATGCAGAGTTCCTGCAGCGAATACTCCCGCGTCAGACCAGCCAGCGGGCTGCGTTTCCGCACCGCAGGATGCAGCCGGGCAAACGCCTCCCGCCGGAACGACTCGTCTCCCAGCAACCGCATCAGCAGCGGATAGGCGAGGAAGTGGGCGCCGTTGGGATGGTCGGTGGAGAGCGCCACGCGCCATGGATCGGCGGCCCGCAAAAACCACTCCAGCCCGATTGCCCACTGCCAGGCATGGATCAGACTCTTCTCGCGGTAGGCAATCGGCAACACGCCACAGCCACCGGCCAGATGCTGATCGTGCGACATCCAGGGCACTCCGGTGGCCTGAGCCAGATGCTCGGCGGCCGCGGAATCGCCCGTCATCGCCACCGTGTCGCCAAACAGAATCTGGCCGACGTCGAGGGAGAGTTCCGGGTGGGCATTAAACCATTCGGCCAGCGGTTCGACACCCGAGCCGAAGGTGTCGGCATCGAGGTTGCCGCCGGTGTAGCTGTGAAACTGGACATGGGCCAGATGGGCGCGGATGCCGTCGAAGCTGCGCATCGTTTCCAGCAGCGTGCGCCAGTTGCCGGGCAGACCGAGATTCGCGGTGTGGACGTGCAGGGGATGGGGCAACCCCAGCGCTTCGACTGCCCGAGCGAGACGCGTGAGCACAAGGCGACCAGTGAGCGGCAGCCCCGGTAGCGGCGCATCGAGATCGTGGTGATCCCCCCGCCGGCCATGTTTCCAAAACAACGCGCCGCCCGGATTGGCGACCTTCACTGCCCAGCCACGGCCCGCCTCAAGCGCCTGCCGCACCAATCGCTGCACGGTCGCGGCCTCATCGCTGGCCAGTGCCGCAAGCATCGCCGCGTCGTCGGCAGCCAGCAGGAAGATCCCCTTGTCGAGAATGGGGAGTTCGGCCAATTCGCGGTGGGCCAGTCCGGCGGCGCCGGTGGCGATGGCGGCGTCGAAGACGGTCGTATAGCCCAGGCCGGCGTAGAGGGCGCCGGTGGCGTGGATCGTGGGCACAGCAGCGGGGCGGTGGCGGGCCAATTGCGGAGCGATGCGGCGCCCCGCATTCACCTTCGGCCCGGCGATGTGGCTGTGCAAATCGACCCCTCCCGGCATCACCACCAGCCCACTGGCATCGATCTGTTTCCAGCCGCTGCCTTGGGCATGTGGGGGAGGGGCCACGATGCGTCCTTCCTCGATCCAGAGATCAGCAACCACGCCATCTCGGCAATGGGCGGGATCGTGAAGTCGGCCGCCGCGCAGCACCCAGCGCTGTGTTGTGGGGGACGATAGCTCAGGCGTCATGCCGCATCTCCCTCAGCGGCAGTTCGCCGCTGCGCCACCAGTGTGGCCAGCAGGGCAGTGAGCACGGCAACCATCGGCGGCGCGGTGGAGATGGCCACTGGAGGCCCCAGACAAACCTCCCGGCCATCGGCGCGCAGCAGCGTGCCCGGGCCGTCGCACAGCAGGCTGGCGCAAGCTAGGTGGATGTCGGCAGCGACGGGGGCTGGCTGTGCCAGGCAATCATCCACACGCACCAGTGTCAGGGGAGTGTCCCGGCTGGCCAAGGCCGCCTCCACGCTCGGCAGCAGCTGTCCCACGGCCAGAACCGCATCCACCTCGCCCCGGAGGATGAGCCGGCAGGCATCGGCCTCTGCCGGGAGAAATGCCCCGCCCAAGCGATCGGCTCGCGCCACGGCACCGGCGGCCCCATAGCGCCAAGTGCACACAGCCGCAGCCCCTGCAGCATTGGCCCCGGGGCTGCCGCCGCGGTTGAGCCCGTTCTCGAGGGGAATGGTAAACGCAGATTTGGTGCGATTGATGCGGCGGACCAGCTCCGCGACGCTCCAGGCCTCCAGCCCGCTTGCGTGCTCCGTTTGAGTGACCACTGCCACACAGCCTGCAGCCCCGATCGCCTCCTGCAGCAGCGTGCGGGCTAAAGTGAGGCTCGAGGCGGCCTCGGCCGGTGGGGAGCAACCAGCCAAGCTCGCATGGAGGGCGCGGGTCAACTCCAGACAGTGGCCAGGCGCCAGGGGAAGGTGTTGGTGGTGGGGGCCGACCGGCAGGACAGGTGCTTCTCCGACGGAAAGAGTCCGCCGCTGAAGCGGCCGCGCTGGAGTGGGGGATGCAGATGCGGCCAGCGGGCCGGGCACCACAAACCGCTCCAGAAAACGGGGGTGGCTGCGGGCCGGATCATGGAACCAAAACAGCACCAGATCAGCCCGGTCACGCACTTCTTCCCAAGCGGCTGTCACCTCGCCGCTGCGGGCTATTCCGGGGCCGGTCGTCTGCGCCATCTCGTGGCTCCCGGCATCAACGGCGGCCCCGAGGGCTTCAGCGATGTCGCAGGCCACTCCGATCGCCTCCAGCGTGGCATCTCCCAGGCCGGTCACGAGCACCCGCCGCGCGGACTGCAGTCGCTGCGCGGCTTGAGTCACCGCCCGAGCGACTGCTGCAGCATCGGGGCAGGCGGCGCCCCGCACCCACGCCAATGGCGCAGAGGACGTGGCTGCCTGCAAGGCAGCGGCAAACGCCCCCTGCCCATGCAGGCAGGCGTGCTCGGCCGCGCCGCCACTGAGGCGGATGTCTTCGCACACCATTGGGCAGGCGGTGCAGACGCAGACTGATCCCAACTGCTGAGCCGATGGCGGGAACTCAGCCGCCACGGCGTCGCCCGAGTTTTTGGGAGAGTGGCCGGAGATCGAGTCGCCCCGTGTCACGACTTGGGAACCACCCAGATGTTGCGGTAGCGCACCGGGTTGCCATGATCCTGCAGGTGGAGCGGCCCGACCGTGCGTGGTCCATCGGCTTTGGTGCCCCCCGGCGTGATGGTGGGAACTTCCACGTTGTTGTGGATGAGCACGCCATTGTGCCGCACCGTCATGCGGGCCGCCGAAACCTGTTTGTCGCCCTCGTAGCGCGGAGCGGTGAAGTCGATGTCGTAGGTCTGCCATTCAAGTGGCGGGAAGCACATGTTGGTGCGGGGCGCGGCAACCGAATAGACGCCGCCGCACTCGTTTTTTTCTCCCTTGAGCCCGAAGCTGTCGAGCATCTGCACCTCGTAGGCCCCCTGGATGTAGGCACCGCTGTTGCCGCGGTACTGTCCGCGGTCCTTGGGCTGGTAGGGGAGCCGGAATTCAATGTGCCACTGGCCATCACCGAAGCTGTCGGCACTGGTAATGCCCTGCTTGAGGAGGCAATCGTGGGTGGTTTTGCTCCCCGGAAAGGCGTTGGTGGTGATCCCGTCGAACAGAACGACCGCCCCTGCCGGAGCCTGCTTGCCGAGCGTGGGGCTCTGGCGATGCACCTTCGGAAAGCGGGCCTGCTCGGCGCCAGAGTCCGACAGCGAGATCAGGGCATTGTCACGGATCTCACCCTTCCGGGCACTCCCGTCGGGACCGGTAACGGTGACTGCCACCTTGGTCTCCTTGCCGGTGCCCTCGCGCTTCCCCTTGCCGGAGAATTTTTCCGCCCCATCCCAACCGGCGCCCGGCAGGCCGCCTGGATAGGCCACGACATCAAACTCCCCATCCCCCAGGGCAACCACCTGCATTCCCACCCGCACCTTCTGGCCGTCCATGACCAAGTCGCCCAGATACTCTCCCTGAAAGGGGAAGTCGGCGTCGGTGAGTAAGGGATCGGCAGAGGCGAAGTTTCGGGGCCCGTCGGCCGCCACGCTCACGGTCGAGAGCGGACAGGCCAGCAGGCAAAGCGTCAGTCCCACCGGGAGCGCTCGCACCCACACGTTGCCCTGCGAAACGGACGCAGAAACCTCTGCCCAAGTCTTCACCAAGCGGGTCCTGTTTTTCATGGGGTCTCCTTTGGAAGAAAGAGTCTATCGGTTCAACTGCGGCTGAGTTCTGGACGGGCAAACACCAGCCTACCCGCAGAGGTCTGCAGTGTGCTTGTCACGCTGACATGCACCGTCCTCCCGATCTGATCGCGGCCACCCTCCACCACCACCATTGTACCGTCATCGAGGTAGCCCACGCCCTGGCCCATCTCCTCGCCCGGCTTCACCAGCCGCACGTTGAGCAGATCGCCCGGCACAAACGTCGGCTTGAGCGCCACGGCCACGTCGTTGATGTTGATTGCCTGCACATCCTGCAGAGAGGCGATCTTCACGAGGTTTGGATCGTTGGTGATGACCCGCCCGCCGAGCCGGCGGGCCTGCGACACCACCTGCGCGTCATTGGAGCTTTCCGTATCGGCATGTTCGTCCGGCGGCAGCACCTCGATGTCGATCGTTGTGCTCTCGCGCAGACGGGCGAGCACGTCGAGTCCGCGGCGGCCCCGCATGCGGCGCAGTTTGTCGGTCGATTCAGCTGCCGCCTGCAGGTCGTCCACGACGCAGGAGGGAACGGCGAACCGGCTCTCGAAGATGCCCGCTTCG
>Ga0114967_10001059_pt1 | contig 22902 bp, 24 predicted proteins | sample M_130628_MF_Meta_FD_92639 | JGI IMG/M metagenome (GOLD analysis project Ga0114967, IMG submission 92639) | Freshwater microbial communities from Lake Montjoie, Canada to study carbon cycling - M_130628_MF_MetaG | ecosystem: Environmental > Aquatic > Freshwater > Lake | place: Lake Montjoie... | reverse complement strand
GGCAATATTGACGCAAAACGTGATTGGAGTCATGCGGAAGATTTTATTAAAGGTATTTGGTTAATGTTAAACCAAGAAAAACCTAATGAATTTATACTTTCTTCTGGAGAAACTCATACTGTAAGAGAATTTATTGAAAAATCTTTTAAATTGGCTGGAATAAATGGTTATTGGTCATTTTCAACAACAATCGGAAATGAGTCATTGCCAGAAAATGAAGTATTTATAAAAGATACTGGCCAAATCTTAATGAAAATTAATCCTATATTTTATAGACCAGCAGAAGTTGAACTACTTTGGGGGGATTCTACAGAGGCAAGAACAAAATTAAATTGGAAACCAGAAATTTCTTTTGAAAATTTAATTAAAAAAATGGTTGAAAATGATTTAAGTTTGATGTAATATCTAATTTATGCCAGATGGACAAGAAAAATTGAATACCTGTCTCTTTAGGTCTGCTGAAGAGTTGGTTCAAGTTATTCATAGATGTTCTTGCCAAGGCGGAAATTATGAAACGAAAGACTTCTATTGCAACAAAAAGCAACTCCTTGGGGTCACGGCAGAAACCTGTAAAGACTGTGAACTCTACCAGTCTAAATAAAAAAGATTTTGTAAAAAAACTATTAAAAGATAATTCCCATATTATTTGGCCAAGAGAAATGAAGATAGTCAAATCTTTATTTACCATATTTCCTGATGAAATATTTTGGAATTTTTTAGATCTTGGGTTTAAATTAAATAGTCTATGCTGGCTTTTATCTGATGACGGACGTAAACTCTTAAACAAAGAGTACAAGAAGTTTAAACTTAATTTACCTGTAAAAAAAGAATACGAAATTAGAGAAAATAATATTGCATTTGAATCGAAAATAGAGTACGATGAGAAACCCTTAAATCTAAGGGAATTTTTAAATTTATGGCAAAAGAAACATTAGGCGGAAAAAGTATCTTATCATCCCATTTAAAGGATAATAAAGATAGTCATTATAATTTTGAAGATGAGCAGATATTTAATGTATCAACAGGATCTATTCTTTTAGATTCTGAACTTGGCGGCTCATTAGAAGTACCAGCTATTGTTAGATTTACAGGGGTGAGTGGTGGGGGGAAAACAAGCGCCGCACTTCTTATTATGAATAATTTTCTTAAAACAATTCCAAATGCAAAAGGACTTTTAGTTAAAGCAGAGGGTAGGCTTAATTCAAATGTAAAAAGAATTTCTGGAGTAGAATTCGTAGATAAACCCGAAAATTGGAATAATGGGAAATGTTTTGTACTACGCTCTAATGTGTATGAAAATATTGCGACTCTTATTCTTGAATTGATTCGAAATAATCCAGAGAATACACGCTATTATTTTCTTATAGATAGTATGGACGCATTAATTTCTAAAAATGATTTAAGTAAAGGATTTGATGATAGTGCTAAGGTCGCTGCTGGAGCGGTACTGACCTCTAATTTCTTGAGGCGTATCATGTTGCCGCTTTCTACTTTTGGACATATTTGTGGTCTTATTTCACAAGTTCGTTCAAATGTTCAAATTAATCCGTATGCCAAAGGCGATCCTAAACTTACTAATAGTTCTGGTGGTAACGCATTGCAGCATTATGCGGATTGGATTTTTGAATTTCAACCCAGATATAAATCAGATCAAATTATAGAAGACGGTAAAATTATTGGTCACTGGTCAAAGATTCTACTGAGAAAAACTACTAATGAAAAAGACGGAACTGAAGTTACTTATCCAATTCGACATGGGCGTTCAGATGGCAAAAGTGTTTGGTTAGAATATGAAATTGCAGATATGTTAATCCAATGGGGTTTTGCTAAAAAAAGTGGCGCATGGATTGCTTTTGATAAAGCACTCATTGATGAAATTAAAAAAGAAATAGATCAAGATCTTGCAGAAAAAATTCAAGGAATGGAGCAACTAAGAACCTTTCTAGAAGAAAATTCAAAAATTTGTGAATACCTTTTTAATAAATTTAAAGCGGCTCTTTCTAAATAATGAAAGAAATTGTAGTAAGAGGTACTCTTAAATGACAAACGATATTTTAATTAATATCGGGGGGCATGGTTTAGGAGACTGTTTGTTATCCTTACAAATATCTTATTATTTAAAATTAAATCATGTTCCACATATTAATTTAGTTTCAACTCGAAATGAAGTTTTCAAACCACTAGACGCCGTCTTCGGAAAAGAATTTAAATTAATTCAAATAGATGAAAAGTATGCGAATGACAACGCGCTTATTAAAAATGACTCAATATTAGATGAAATTAAAAATACATATAATTCTTCAAATATTACATATAATGTGCCAGATTTATTATTTTTAAATAAATTAGCTTTTAATTATTCTAAATACAATCTATCTCCGCAATTAATTAAAAAAACAAGGATTTTGATAAAGTCTAATATCAATAGGGATAATATAATATACTGTGGACTTTGTAGCTCAACAGAAGGATACGTTTATAATAATATACCCCATCTATTATTAAGGCTTGCTGAATTTTTACCAAACCATCAAATATACTTCCCATTAATCAATAAATGGGATAAAGAAATTAATAATTTGGGGAATTTTGACATATTTTTTCCAGACAATGTATTTATAGATAAAAACCCCTCCTTTAGTGATTCCCTCAAATGGCTAGAAAAAAGCTGCTACGGCCTTTTTACATGTAATGGTCCTAGTCATATAGCCTATCATCTAGGTATACCTAGACTTGTTTTAGATCCTCAGTTTTATAGAATTCCATGGATGGCGCGCTGGAAAGAAGATTATGAGGATTGTATACCAATTACAACTGAATACAATGAGATATGTAGGTTAGTATATCACAATATAACAACACCCCAAACTAAAATGATAGATAGTAAAATCATTTTAGAAATGATCAAAAATAATAATGATTATAATTGGGCGCGATCTTTACTTTTTAAAAATGAATAAAATTCTTATTATTGGTGGCTGTGGATATATTGGCAGCAGATTAAACACGTATCTTAATTCAAAAGAGTACTCCGTTACCTCTGTAGATTTAGAACTCTTTGGAAACCCAGGCCTTTCAAATATTAAAGAGAATTATAATAATTTAACTGGAGATTATTTATCACAATTTTCAAACATTATCTTATTAGCTGGACATTCTAGCGTAAAAATGTGTGAAGATAATTTAATTGGATGTTTTAAAAATAATGTAGAATATTTTGTCCAGCTATTAACTAAAATTAAAGATCACCAAAAATTTATATATGCCAGTAGTTCAAGCGTTTATGGAAATGTGAATAGGAATATCGTAAATGAAAATTGCGAAGAATATGTTGCTGGTAGTTTTTATGACCTATCCAAGGCCGAAATAGATCATTATGCCAAAATTTTTGATAAAGTAAATTACTATGGATTACGGTTTGGAACTGTAAACGGTTACTCTTCAAATATCCGTACAGATATTATGATTAATGCAATGGTTAATTCTATTTTAGAAACAAATACAGTAAAAGTTTTTAATCCAATGGTTAGAAGACCTATTTTATGGATTCATGATTTGTGTAGAGCTATAGAGAAAATTATTGTTGATGGAGATTTTTTTAAACGTGGTTTATATAATTTAGCATCATTTAATTCGACTGTTGATATTATCGGTCGTAAAGTTTCAAATATTTTTGAGGGTAGTCAATTACAAATTATTGAAAATGAACCAACTAAAGAAGAGTTGGAATTAAATAAAAAATTACATTCAAAGGTTTATGATTTTGCAATATCATCAAATAAATTTATTGATACTTTTGATTTTCAATTTGAGGGAACTATTGATAGAATAGCCGAAGAGTTAAAAGAAAACTTTTCTAACTCTATATTAAAAGCGCCAAGAAATGAAAAAAATATAATTATATGAGAATTGGAATTTCTACGATTGGTTATGAGTCAAAAGAATTAATTAGTCAATGTTTTAATTCTTGGAATAAAATAAAACAGGACAAAACATTAATATCTGAGATTACAGATTTAAAAATTTGTTTTAGCCATGGTTGTTTTGAAGAAACTGCGAATTTAGGATTTCCCATTTATTCAACAGATGGAAGTTGTGAACTTCTACAAGAACAAAAAACTCAAGGTATTATAGATGATTTAATTATTTATGATACCCCACAAAAAGAATATGATATGTGGACAAATAATTTTTTAAGATTAAAAGAAAACTATAATATTGATATTCTTATTATGGTTAATGTTGATGAAATTTGGGACGTAGATGAGATTAAAAAATTAATTAAATTTATTAGTCAAAATGATCTTGTTGATTTTTTTAAAATTAATTTTAAAAATTACTGTATAGATTATAACACATGGGTAGATGATTTTATAGTGCCAAGAGTTTGGTTTGTAAATAAAAATAATGGGCTAAAAGGCTTCTATAAAGATGACTTGGTAGAATATAATGACGGTAAAAAAGATTTTGAAAAATCTAATGTGACTGTTCCTAAAAATTTGCTTTTTCCAAAACACTATAGTTGGGTTGGGTCTAAAGAGTATTTACAAAGGAAACTAAAATTCCAAGCTTTAAGATATGGAACTTGTTCGTATACATGGAGTGAAACTAATAATAAATTAGAATTAAATGAAGATTTTTATTTGAAATTTGGTGTCACAAAACCTATACTAAATAAGGATTAATTATGAGTGATATAGAAAATATTGTGAACTGTCGTCTTTGTAAGGCTTTTGATAAATTGGAAACCGTTCTACCATTCGGTGAGGTAGCATTAGCAAATTCTTATCCAATTACAAAAGATGAAGATGAAGATCTATTTCCACTGACCCTAGTTAAGTGCGGTGAGTGTGGGCATGTACAATTAAAGGAAACAATTAACCCTACAAAGTTATTTGCTAACTATTTATATTCAAGTTCAGACTCTCCGTCTTTAGTTAAACATTTTAAAGAATTCGCTGAAGATATTAAAGATCGTTTCAATGATAAAAATAATATTACGATTCTTGAAATTGGATCTAATGATGGTATATTATTAAAAGAATTTGAAAATATTAATTTTGGTAAATTAGTTGGTATTGATCCTGCGGAAAATATTTCAGAAAGAGCGCGGTCTATCAAAAGTGCGGAAATTATTACAGATTTTTTTAATCTAAATAGTTCGGAAAACATTAAGCAAAAATTCGGATTAGTAGATATTATTTGCGCGAACAATGTTTTTGCACATGTTGACAAACTTGACTCAATGGTGGAGGGCATTGTTAATTGTTTGTCTGAAGATGGAGTATTTATATTTGAAAATGCCTATCTTTTAGACACTATTAAAGGTTTATATTTTGACCAAACATATCATGAACATCTCCAATATTATGGTATTATTCCTTTGGTTAAATATCTTGGTTCCTATGGATTAGAAATTTTTGACATTAAAAGGGTTAATACTCAGGGCGGATCTTTTAGAATTTTTGTTAAAAAAATCTCAAGTAATAAATATCAAATAACAGAAAATGTAACAGAATTTATTGAAAAAGAGAATGATTTTAAACTTTATTCAGATCAAACGTATAAAGATTTTGTTTTGAAACTTGAAAATTTAAAAAATAATCTAAAACAATTAGTTGATAATATTTTACATGAGGGCAAAACAATTTCATGTTATGGATGTCCAGCTAAATTTGCTCTTTTTAGTAAGTTTTTTGAATTAGATAATAATATTATTAAATTTGTTGTTGATGATTCCGCTCTTAAACAAGGGCGCTTCTCACCTGGCCAAAAAATTCCGATTGTTAGCCGTGAATATTTTTACCAAAATCCAACTGATTATTGTATTATATCTGTATGGAACATGGCAGATGCCATTATTAATAATAATCAAGAATATAAAGGAAAATTTATCATTCCCATGCCAGAACTAAAAATAGTATGAATATAGTTTGTTATTATTTGACCTATAATAGGCCGCAAATTTTAAAAGAGTCTTTTGCTTCTAGCCTTAATAACACAGAAATAACTCCAAAAGAAATTTGGATTATAGATGATGGTTCTGAAGCTCAATTAAAATCTACTTTATTAGATTATAGTAATGAATACTCTCCCAAAGGAACTCCTATTAATTTATTAATTCATGGTAATAATTATGGAATTGGATATTCTTTTGAACGTTTATATAATTTAATTAGGCAAAATGATGATCTTGATATAGCGTGTATTTTAGAATCAGATTATATTTGGCGAAAAGATTGGCTAAAAGATGTTATAGATGTTTTTGATGCTTCTCCAAATACGCTTGCTATAGCTGGCACTGATCATCCAGACATGTATGATAGATCAAAAACTCATTCGACATTTCCAGATATTATGAGGGAATGTTTTGGTGAAGATTTAAAATCTCGTAACGATTTATATATACCGTTTGATTTACAAACAAATTCTGGCAAAATTCAAGTACAAGGGGTTAGTAATTCTTGTGGATGTACCATAATACATTGGAAAAGATTAAAAAAGGTAATAAAAAATCTTGAAGATAGTAAAAAAATACCATATAATGATTTCTGGAATAGAATGGATAGAGCGTTTAATAAAGGTATTTCTCATGATACTAGAAAAAATGCATCAGATGGATGGATGAGCAGTACAATTTCAAAATATGGAGAAATGTATCTAGAATTAGAAAATTTAGATTTAAAAACTAATTTTCCGTTTTTAAGTATTTGCGATTATAGTATATCAGAACATATATGTGGTGGTGGAGTAAATGGTCTAATTGTTCCAGAAGGTCGTACATTTGTACACTCACCGAAATGGGATAATAAATTTTTATTAGAAAATCCAAGAAAAAATAATTATGAACAATAAAAAACAAAAAATTGTTATTACTGGTGGTTTGGGTTATATTGGTACTAAATTGTGCGAAATTTATTCTGGTGAAACTCGATATAAAAATATTATAGTAACTGATAATAAATTTGTTGCTGAAAGAGTCAAACAGTTACGTGATTGGGGGTTTGAATTTATCCAAACTAGTATTCTTAACGAATCAGAACTCAAAAATATTTTAAGTGATGCTGATATTGTGCATCATTTAGCTGGAATTACAGATGTTGCTTATACTAAAACAGAATCTAATCCAGAAAAAGATAAATCTATTATTGATACAGCGATTCAAGGAACATTAAATGTTATTAATTCTATTCCTGATACATGTAAATTGATATTTCCATCAACTCATGTTGTATACGAAGGATTTAAAAATACAATGTTGGATATTAGTGAAGATATAGAGACCACAGCTGTTTTAACTTATTCTAAATGTAAAGTTCAAAACGAAAATGATATTAAAAATTCTAATAAAAGTTATGTTATTTTGAGATTAGGGTCTGTATATGGATATTGTGAATCAGACACAATGAGGATTAATATCATGCCGAATCTTTTTTCTAAAATGGCATCTCTAAATACTCCAATTAAAATGTTTTCAGGAGGTGTTCAGAAAAAAAGTCTTGTTGCCCTTACCGATGTAGCAAGATGTTTTAAATTCATGGCAGAATCTGATATTAAAAATGAAACATTTCATTTATCTAATGAGAACTCAAGCGTTAAAGAAGTCGCAGAAATTTGTAAAAAAATTAAACCAGAAACGCGATTAATAAGTACAAATGACGAAGTTCCAAATTTGGGATATACTTTATCAAATAAAAAACTTTTATCAACTGGATTTAAATTTCTTTATAATTTAGAAGGATCTATTAAAGACATGATTAGTTTTTGGTCTAAAAAAACTATTAATACAAATTTAGAATATATTATCCGTGGAGAAAAAGAATTTATAGATGAACGTGGAAAAATTAGTAATTATGAACTTACAGAACCAATTAATCTTATAGGATATATTGAATCAAAAGCCCATACAACTCGAGCTAATCACTACCATCCGATTCAAGAACAAAAATGTTTATTAATTAAAGGCAAATATGTTAGCGTAGTTAAAGATTTATCAGTTTTAAACTCAGAGATCGAAATTCGTATTATTAATGAGGGAGATATAGCCGTAATTAAACCAAATGTAGCTCATACAATGGTATTTTTGGAAGATTCAATCTTTTTAAATTTAGTACGTGGAGAACGAGAACATGAAAATTATGGCATAACACATACTATTCCATATATTTTAGTTGATAATGATTTAAGATTAAAATTAATTCAACAATATTCTTAATATGCAAACAGTACATAATTATCATTACGAAGATTTTTTTAATCTATTTAAACATTATATTAAAGAAGGAGATTGGTGTTTAGATATCGGGGCAAATAATGGAAATTCATGCGCTCAAATCTTAAAATTAATAGGAAATAATGGAAAATTAATATGTTTTGAACCAATTCCCGAATTTGTTCAAATATTAACTAATCGATTTAAAGATGATAAAAATATTGATATTCATAAATACGCTTGTGACATAGAATATGCAAAAAAAGAATTTGATTATGGTATACATAATATAAATGGTAATGGAGGATTATGGAATGGCTATGAGCATGAACGTGGAAATAGGCCACCAATTCATATTGAAGTTGAATGTGTTAATACATCAGATTTTTTGCTTAAAAACTATTCTTTAGAAGATCTTAAAAATAATTTAAAATTTATTAAAATTGATTGCGAAGGACATGATTATGCTGTAATTGAATCGCTTAAACCGTTAATAAATATTATTAAACCAATTATTTTTTGTGAATGGTGGTTTTTTGATAGCGCTATTAAACTATTTAATATTGCTGAAGAAATTAACTATTCAGCCTATAGATCTGATAACCCTAATATTTTAGCAAGTAAAGAGCATATTGGTAAAGAGTTAAATGTTAATATCTTAGGTACTGAAGCTCAATACCAACAACAGAGCCATGATTTAATATTGATTCCAAATTTATGAATATAAAACATCGAAAAACTTGTAGAATTTGTGCGAATCCTAATTTAAAAGAAATTATTGATTTAGGGTATCAAAATTTACAAGGGTCTTTTTTAAAAGAGGGTCGGGGAAGAACATCACTTCGAAAAATTCCGAATAAGATTGTAAGATGTGATGTTTCTAAAAATGAAAACGCTTGTGGTTTAGTTCAAACATTAAATACTATCCCACCTAAAATTATGTATTCTAATTATTGGTATGAATCAAATATTAGTAAAACAATGTGTGACCATTTAAAATTAGTTGTTGATAAATCTTTAAATTTTATTCCATCTCCAAAAAGGGTTCTTGATATTGCAATGAATGATGGAACTTTACTTTTAAATTATAATGATGGTATTGAACTTTTTGGCGTAGATCCTTCAGATATTACAAAAAAAGCGAAAGAAAAACATCCGCAAATTAAAATTTACAATGATCTTTTTCCATGTCAAGAAATGCAGAAAGATAGTCTAGAAGGTACTTTTGATATTATTACATCTATTGCATGTTTTTATGATTTAGATGACCCTTTAGATTTTTGTTTAAATGTCGAAAGACTTTTGTCTCCTAAAGGCATATGGATTTTTGAAATGGCCTATTTAATAGATATTCTTGAAAATCTTTGTTATGATACTTTTTGTAGTGAACATTTATCACATTATCACCTTGCCCCTATTGAATATCTTTTAAATCAGGCTGGTCTTCGATTAGTATTCGCAGAAACAAATGATATTAATGGTGGTAGCCTTTGTTGTTATGCGGTTAAAAATAATAATTTTGATTATGATAATGAAGAAAGATCTATGGCCTTAATGGAATTAAGATTTAAAGAGTTTGATATGGCGCTAGATGAAGATAAAATTTATGAAGATTTTAAAAATAGAGTGGTAGCGCAAAAATATGAATTAGTTAAATTTGTTAATGAAGAAGTGCTTAAAAAGAAAAAAACTTTACATTTATATGGAGCTTCAACTAAAGTAAATACTTTATTAGGATACTGCTTTGGAGAAGATATTAATAAATATATTCAATATGCGGCAGAACGCAGTCCAGAAAAATATGGAGCTGAAACCTTAAGCGGTATAAAAATTATTTCAGAAAGTGAAAGTCGAGCTATGAATCCAGATTATTATTTAGTTGGTCCTTGGCATTTTAAAAAGGAAATTTTACAAAGAGAAGTTGATGCAGTTAATAGTGGAATTAAATTTATATTTCCATTACCGAAATTTTCAATAGAGGGGAAATAAATTTATGGCATTATCTCAACAAGATTTATTTGTAAATTTATTGCTTCCATCTAGAAATGGATTTTATGTAGACATTGGTGCTGGAAATGGTGAGGGGGAACCATGTGCATCTAATAATGCATGGTTAGAAGAAATCGGCTGGACGGGCATTCTATTAGAAATCCGTGAAGATTATGTACAAGAAGCTAAAAGATTTAGACCTAAATCACAAGTTGTTCAAGCAGATGCCTTTAAGGTAGATTATAAAGAATTATTTTATAGATTGAATTGTCCAAAAGTAATTGATTATTTATCTATAGATGTAGATCCATTAGATTCAATCCAATCTCCATGTGTTGAAGTTTTATCGAAATTTCCTTTCGAAGATTTTGATTTCAAAATTTTAACGATTGAACATGATCTATATAATCCACACGGATTACAGCAAAAAAATACTTTAAAATATTTTATGCAAAATAAACCGTATAAAATAATTGCAGAAAATGTTGGTCTATCTTTTGCTGGTAAAAAATATTTAGAAGATTGGTATATTAATCCAATATATTACAATGATTTTCAAATTAAAGATATTGAAAACCTTTATTATAAAGAACAAAATCCAAATGACATAATTATGGATTTAGTTTTACATAAAAAATGAATATAGCATATATTGATATGAATTTCGATGATACCATCGAAGATTATCATTATTCACCCAAAAGATATGGTGGTGGTAGAATTATTGCCTCAGCTTTATTATATAAACTAGATACATTTGATATTTATTCTAATTCTGAATCTTTTGTAAATATAGAAAAATCAAAACAAAACCAATGTTTTTCACTTGATAATGCGGCTAGACAAAAAATTAAAAATGGTGATAATATTAAAAAATATATACCGAATTGTGATAAATATGATATATTTCTGCACCACTTTTCAAATGTTTTTTTAAATTTAGAAGGATGCAGAAGTCAAAAACAAGCCGTATGGTCAGTTGGTTGGAGAGAACAAATTAATCCAAATAATAAAAATATATTACTTTTTGATCATATAGGTCAAGAGCCTCAAATGGTTGGAAATCATAAAATTTTTAAAATTGTTATTGGTCCAAAATTTGAACAGTTTAAAAAGTATGATAAAGAAGATATAATTTTTCAATGCTCCAGACACTTCCCCCTATATCAATCAATTGCCGTCGCCCAACTTGCTTTAAAATATAATATTAAAACTTATTTTGCTGGACCAATTGAAAACGGATATCCATTAATTGATTTTATAGATAATAAAAATACTTTTTATTTAGGGGTAATAGATTCAGAAACAAAACAGGATTTCTATAAAAGAGCTAAATTAAATACTCAATTTCAAAATTATCCTATTTCAGCTACACTGGCTGGAAAAGAGGCTGCTAGTTATGGATGTGGAATATTAGCTTGTCCAGTGGGAGGGTGGAATCTTTTTATTAAAGAGGGGCTTAATGGATTCTTCATTAATAATGAAATAGATTTTATAAATGCTTGGGAAAAGAGGGGTGAACTTAAACAACAAAATTGTTATAATTTGGGGTTACCTCATTCTGAGGAGAATATGATTAATTCTGTATTAAATGCTTTAAAAGCTATATGAGTAAAGATCTAGATTTATGCGTATTTATTAGCTCTAAAGATAGGCATGGCCGTACAAAAGATTATAAAATTACAATAACAAGTTTTTTAAAACAAGCTGGTGATAGTTTTAATAATAAATATGTTAATATTAAAGTTTTTGATGGCGACGAAAAAAATGCTTTAAATATAGAATCTTTTTTTAAAAATCTTAATTTTAAAATAAATATTATTAAAGATGAAATAGGTATTTTAAATTCTGATCGTTACGACAATAGACAAAAATTTATTAGCGGAATAACGGCAGATATATCTAATTTTTTTTTAAAGTATCAAAATGATTTATCTAAATATGTATTTATTTTAGAAGATGATTCCCCAATTATTCTAAAAAAATATAACTTTCAATATTACGAAAATAAAAGTAAAACATTACTACAGAGCGACGAAGATATAGAAGCAATTCATTTTTTAAGATTAAGTTGTAATGAAATTCCATGTTCACCACTTGAATGGTTTATTTATCATAAGATTGAAAATCTTAAAAATGAAGAAATTATAACTGAATATTGGTATAACTTTCAGCCTAGAATTTGTAGAACAGATACGCTAATAAATGTATGTTTACTAATAAATCAAAATTGGAATTTTTATAAAAATTTACATACAGAAGACGCTTTTGATAAAGCCTATAAACAATATAATAAAAATATTAGATATTACGCATTTTCTCCGTATAATGCATACTCTATCCATCTCGGATTAGATAATAATTTACATAAATTAGTTATAGAATCTGAGCCAGAAATTAATTCTAAATATAAAAGTTTAAATGAAAAAAATTAAAATTTTAGGAGATCCAACTAATAAAAAATTTCAAAGCAGCGACATCATTATTTCAAATATCAATAATGCTGCTGAAAAACTCGGGATATTTTCAGAAGATGGATATAAAATTGTTTATGATTGTATTGGTAATACCCATGGGCATAATCCACATGCAATGATTATAGTATATGAATTAATTTTCCCCCATTTTATTTTTAAAAATGTTAGCCCACTGCCTATACTTGGAGTTTCTAGAGATAATTTAAATTTTATACTTGAATCTGGATATCCATCACATTTATGTGATTATGTTAATTTGGGTGTTGATTCTAAAATATGGCCCTTTAAAGAAAAAAAGAAACAGGATAAATTTACCTTACTAGGTATTGGGGAGTCAAATTCCAGAGGTGGCTTAGAATTTATTGTACAAAATTTTTGCGAAGAATTTCGTAATAGTAATTTTATTAAATTATATTTAAGAGATAGAACGGCTAGTGACAAATTTAAATCATGGGTACATGAAAAGTCTATAGAATATAATGTTGAAATAATTCATGATGATAGACACTTAGAAAATTTTAATGAAGAACGTGAAGTTTATTACAAAGCAGATGCGGCAATATGTTTAAATAAAACAAGTACATGGAATTTACGAACTATAGAATGCATGAGTACTGGCACTCCACTTATAGTTATTCCATATGCTGGCCCAAGAGATTATACTATAAATAATTTTTCCGCATTACATGTTGATTTTGATTTATCTCCGTTTACAGAGAATGATATTATTCATGCCGAGTCAATAGGTCTTAGAAATCATTTATTCCACCCGTCTATTCATCCCAAAATACCATACTGGACAATTCCTAAAAATCATAGTATAAAATTAAAGATGAGGGAAATAGTAGAGAATGAAAGTTTAAGATATTTTATAAGTAATTATGGATCGATTACCGCTCAAAAATTTACTTGGGAAAAATGTGCTATAAATATTTACCATACTATTAATTCGATCTTTAATAATTAATATGATTCATTTGTACGAAGATGATCCAAGATTTTTATCTGATCCAACATTTATAGATAATCACGGATCATTTTCTGTAATTAATTATGGTTTAAATAATGCTTTAAAAAAATTAAATTTATATTCAGATATTGATCAAGCTGAATATATAGGATTTGCTACCAGTTTAAATTTAAATAATTATATTAATGGTAAGAAATGTTTCTATATAACAGTTTGGGAAACAATAAATAAATTAACTAATTATCATTTAGAAATTGCTAGGGGAAATAAAATTCTATTTGGAATGAGTGACCAAGTAAGTAATTTATATAGAAAAGAAGGTATCAAATGTGAGACCCTTCATTGTGGGTGTGATACGGATTTTTGGAAACAAACCCTTCCTAAAAATAAAAAATTTACATTTGTTCATATTAATAGTAGTAATGTTAGATCTGGGTTAGATTTAACACTTCAAGCTTTTCATATGGCCTTTCAAAATAATCCAGATGTTCAATTAATAGTCAAAGATACGAATACAAATATTGATATTTTATCTTCGAGAATCAATGAAATGAAATCCGCTGGTACTAATATCAAATATATAACTAAAAGATCTACTAAAAATGAAATTCGTGATTTATATTCGAATTCACATGTCGGATTGAATTTACTAAGGATGACGTCATGGGGATTTCCATTGCATGAGATGTCTGCATGTAACTGCTTATGCTTTACTGGTGATATAGAGCCGACTAACGTCTTAATAAATAAAAATTATGGAGTTCTTTTAAAACCCAAATCAGAAGTGAACATATCAGAAAAATTAAATGAATTGGTTAATCACTGGGGTTTATTAAACTGTTATGGTGGATTTCCATATTCAGAAGAACCTAGATTTTATGATTTTAATGTAGAAGAATATTCTACAAAATTAAAGGAAATATACGATGATTGGAGTTTTTATGGAAAAATAGATACAAGAACACCTATAATAGATAATTGGAAATGGGAATATTCTGCAAAGAATCTAATCAAAATGTTATATTAATATGAAATGGCCATTAAATAAAAATAATTTTACTATTTTAGACAGATTAAAAATTTGTAGTTTTATACTTAATTTTAAAAATAGATGGACACAAGATATACAAGTAAAAAAATTTGAAAAGAAAATGGCTGACTATGTTGGCTGTAAATATTCAGTATTTGCAGGCAATGGCTCATTAGCTAATAATTTATTAGCGCAATATATTAAGCATAAAGTTCCCAATAAAAAAATTGTTGTATTTCCATCGATAACATGGCAAACGTCTTGCTCTCCATGGATTAAAGCTGGTTTTGAACCACATTTTATTGATATTTCTTTAGAAGATTTTTCTATAGATAGGACAAAACTTCTTGAATATGTAAAAAAGAATAAAAATAAAATTGCTTGTATTTTTCCAACTTCATTAATTGGTTTTACTCCTAATTTTGATTTTTATAAAAACTTAGAAAAAACATACAATGTTAAAATCATGTTTGATAATTGTGAGAATACTTTAAGTTTTTATGGAGATAAAAATATTTCTTCATTTTTTACCTCTTCAACTTCTACATATTTTGGACATCAGATTCAATCTATAGAAGGTGGATTTATTTTTACAAATTCAGAGGATGAATATAAATATTTTTTGATAAACAGAAACCATGGAATGGTAAGAAGTTTAACTTCTTATGGTTTTGATACAAAAGAAATAGATAATCCAAAAGTAGATAATTTATTTGATTTTTATTCTTTAGGAGATAATTATCGCGGTAGCGATTTAAATGCTTTTATTGGGCAGCTTGATTTTAATCGTATAAATTTATATACGGATTCCAGAAAAAAATTATACTCTTTATTTAAAGAAAACTTAGATAATAATAAATATTATTTACCATCTGATCGAAACAAGTGTTCTGATGTTCCATTTTGTATTCCTATTATTATTAAAAATAAAAATAAAACAAGATTTCAAACGGCTTTAAATATTTGTAAAAAATTAGGAATTGAATATCGACCCATTGTATCTGGATTTTTAGGGTATCAAAACTGTTATAAGGATTATTTTAAATCGGATAAAGATTACCCCGACTCAGTTTATTTACACAATTATGGATTTTATATTGGTTTATATCATGGTATAAAAGAAAAAGACTTATTAAACTTAACAAGTTTTTTAAATGAAATTTAAAAATATCTTTGGAAAAGATGTTAACAAAAATATTAATAAATATTTAGTTAAATGGAATGAACCATGTAGAAGTAAAGTACAGTTTAATATTAAAAAGTTCTTTGAAACTTACTGGAAAACACATATTGTTGTAGAGGAGTTTCCTGTTTTTGGAAGTAGGATGAAATGTGATTTAATAAATTTTACAAAAAAAATTGCAGTAGAAACACATGGCCTTCAACATGATAAATTTGTGAAACACTTCCATCGTACACGAACTGGTTTTAAAAAAAGCGTTAAAAGAGATTTACAAAAATATACTTGGCTAGAAATGAATGGTTTTCAAATTATTGAAATTTTTGAAAATGAAACAAGTCTTTTAGACTCTGATTGGATAAAAGAAAAATTTGATATAGAAATTTAACTTGAATCTCAAACAAACTTGAGTATAATGAATAGATGGATCCATTATACATTGGAATTTCTGGGGTTTCTAGGTCTGGAAAAGATAGTCTAGCAAGCGAAATAGAAAAAATTCTTAGAACTTATATCCGAAGTGCTTTTATTTATAAAAGTTCATTAGCCCATCCACTTAAGGAAGATTGCGCAGCTTTTATTAAGAACTATTTAAACTTAAACGTTTTTACAGATAAAACCGAAGAGAAGTCTATTTTTCGTGAATTTCTTGTTTGGTACGGTAAAGTCAAAAGACAACAAAGCGAAGGCAAGCACTGGACAAACCTTTTAGATCAGCGCGTTGAAAATTTTCAACCAGATATTTGTATTGTTCCAGACGTTCGTTATCAACAATATCGGGAAGATGAGGTTAGTTGGCTTAAATCAAAAAATAGAAATGTTCTTATTCACTTGCAAAGAATTGCAATTAATGGTGAAATAGTTCAACCCGCAAATATGGACGAATCAATTAACGACTCTATTCTTCAAGATATGGCAGACTATAAAATTGTATGGCCGACGTTCGTTGAAGAGGGTAAAGATGAGTCCATGAGAGAAATTGCTATCAAAGCATTCAATACAGTTATTAAGGAAAAAATTTAATTATGGCGTCAATTCGTAGCGTAGATATAGAAAAACACGTTCTAGCTGGCTTTATCAAGCATCCAGGGGTATTCTTTGAAGTATCTCACTTCATTAATGAGGGCGACTTTAGCAATGGTCATAAAACCATCTTTAGCGTTCTAAAAGGGCAGATTATGAAAAGTCAACCACTTGATGCGGTAATTATCGCTGAAAAGATAAAGAGCTTGGGCATTAGTTATAAACAGGATTTTAATATTTTTGATTACATAGAAAGCATTGCCTTTCTAAAGATTAGTCAAAAGTCTCTTTTGGAAGCGTGTAAGAATCTTAAAACAATTACGATTCGGCGCGAAATTGCTGAAACGGCGGGGCTAATTGCAGATTCGATGTCAAATTCTGGAGATAAATCTGCAGATGAAATTATTACTCTTGCAGATAAGATGTATAACGATAAGATTTCGGCTTACGACTTAGAATCAAATCCAGAAGACCTTTTTTCTGATATAGATAAGCTGATTGAAGAGAGGGCTAATAATCCAATTTCAGAAACAGGATTTTTAACCCCATATAAACATTTTAATAAAATGTATGGCGGACTAAGGCCTGGGGAGCTTTACGCTTGGGTAAGTCGTCCAAAACATGGTAAGAGCACAATTCTCAGTGATATTGCAGCTAAAGCCACTTTAATTAACCCGAATTTACAAGCTTTAATTCTTGATACTGAAATGCAAACTAGCGTTATTAAATTTCGTATTGCTAGTAGTATTACTGGTATTCCAATGTGGTATCTAGAAACTGGTAATTTTAAAAATAATCCAGAATTGTTGGCAAGATGGAATAGTAAAAAGACAGAGTTATCCAAAGCACAGGGTAAGGTAAAGCATCTTCAAGTGGCTGGAAAACCAGTTTCTGAAATCGAATCTATTATTCAGCGCTGGTATCTTGGGCAAGTTGGTCGTGGTAATCCAGCTATTGTGGTATATGATTATATTAAACTAACTGGAGAAATGGAAAAAAATAAACAGGAGTATCAACTTATTGGCGACAAAGTAGATCGTTTGAAAGAGTTGTCGGTTCGTCTTAATATTCCATTGCTTACTGCTTGCCAATTAAATCGCAGCGCCGAAAATGGTGCGGATGATAGCAGTGCTATTGCACAAAGTGATCGTTTACAATGGTTTGCAGCGTATGTGGGTATTTTTCGTCGTAAAACAATTGAAGAGCGCGCAGAAGATGGCGCGCAATTCGGTAGTCATAAAATGATTGAGCTTGCGGCGCGTTATCAGGGTCAAGATGCGCATGGTCATACAGATTTAGTGCGTATTGTAGAAAATGGTCGCCCACAATATCGTAAGAATTTTATTTCTTTTAATGTCGAAAATTTTAATGTAGAAGAGAAGGGAACGCTTCAAGATATTGTTAACCATCAAAATGGTGTGGGTATTAATATTTTTGATCGTGAAAATGGCGTACAGCAACCAGAGGATGGATTACTATGAGACTTCTAGAACTATTAAAAGATTCGGGTTGCAAACCGAGAAATTATGGAACTTATATTACTTGTGCTGCTAAGTATCGCGGTGGCGATGATCCCACGTCGATAGCAATCTATCTGACAACAAATATTGTTAAAGATTTTGTTACTGGAAAGGTGTTCTCTTTAGAGGAGTTTTTAAAAGCGACTTTCCAACTTCAAGATGTAAAACAGGTTGAAGATATTCTTAAGGATAAAGCTACATATTTTAAAGCTTTTAATGACACCGAAGATCCTTTTGCCAAAAGCGTTAAGTATTATTCTAATGATGACATAGTTGATTTAAAACGTGATGGTCTTTACTGGGGTAAAAGAGGCGTAAGCCAAGAGACTCTCGATGTTTTTGAAGGCGGGGTATGCAAGACTGGTAAAATGTATCAGAGGTACGTTTTCCCTATTTTTAATGCTAGAAAAAAAATACAGGGATTCTCTGGTCGTGATATAACTGGACAATCTAAAATCAAATGGAAACATATAGGGCGAAAAAATGAATGGGCGTATCCATTTATTTTTAATCATCAAATTATTAGAGAAAAAAGAGAGTTAATTCTTGTAGAAAGTATTGGTGATATGCTTTCATTATGGCAAAGCGGTATCAAAAATACTGGAGTAACATTTGGAACCGAGGCTGGTGGAGGCTTGCTTAAGGCAATAATACGTCTCGATCCAAAGCGTATCATCCTTGCGACCAACAATGATGATAACAGGGCTGGGCAGAAAGCTGCTACAAAAATACAATCTACGCTTGTACATTTTTTTGACCCAGCTCAACTTCATATTTTTCATCCATATAAAAACGATTTTGGAGATCAAACAGTAGAAGAAAATCAGGAGTGGTATTCAAATATATGAGAAGCACTTGGGAACAACACGCTATGAATTTAGCCGCTATTGCTATGCAAAGATCAGAAGATCCTTTTCAAAAGGTCGGAGCTTGCGTTCTTGGGCATAATAATGAAGTATTAGCTGTAGCTTATAACGGTCTTGCTGCTGGAGTAAACGTTACACCAGAGTTTTGGAAAGATCGTGATGCGCGAAGACCGTATATGATACATGCCGAAAGTAATCTACTTGCTAGGATTAAAATGGGTGAAGGCAAACTTTTAGCTTGCACTCTTTTACCCTGCTCATCGTGCGCTACAAATATTGCTGCCTATGGAATTAAAAATGTTATTTTTAAAGACATTTACAATAGAGACGTTAAATCAATTGATATTTTTAAATTTTATGGAATCTCTTGTCATCAAGTAGATCCAACATACCCATTATGAGTGAATTAATTAAACTTTCAGCTAGTCGTATCAAGACGCTACAATCTTGCTCTTGGACTTATTACTGCAACTACAATTTAAAGTTACCCCAGAAAAATAACTCTGGTGCGATGCGTGGAACGGTAGCTCACCTTATTTTTGAAGTTCTAGGTAACCCTAGGCATGGACATTATATAAAAAAAATTGTCAAAGATAGCACATGTTTAAAACAAAAAGCTATTTTTCGTTTAATAATTAAAACTGCTAATAGGGAGGGTCTTGATCTTGACGAGATGGTAAAGCCATTAAAGAAAAATGGTCAAGAAATATCAAATCTTAAATGTATTGACGAGATGATTTTAGTCGGATTAAAATTTGATTTTATTGGAGACGCAAAACTAATAGGGACTGAATGGGAATTCGATATAACTAATAAACAACCAGCGTATAGAATCGGTGGATTCATTGACCGTATTTTTAAAGATAAAAAACAATTAGTAATCAGAGATTTTAAATCAAGTAAACTTGCTTTTAAGGGTGAAGAATTGGAAAGTAATATTCAAGCAATGATGTATTCTTTAGCTGTAAGGAAAAAATATGCTAAACAAAAAGAAGTTCTTGTTAAATTTTTATTTTTAAGATATCCCGATAATCCCGAACGTGAATGTCCGCATTTTACAGAAGAGCAGTTAATTGGATTTGAGCATTACCTTGAATATTTAAATGGTTATTTAACAAATTTTGATGAGAAAAAGGGTAAATCAAACTTTGCGGCAAACGATTTTGCAAAAAAATGGATGTGCCAAACCAAATCTGGATGGCGTTGCCCTTATTTTGATCCTATAGATTATAAAGTTTTACTGGATAAAGACGGCAAAATTATTAAATCAATATTTGCAGATAAAGAATTTAAACCGTTAGATATTAAAAAAGATTATCATATTGAAATAAGAAGGTATGAAGGTTGTCCAGCTTGGAAAAAGTCTAATAATGACTTTGACTTTTAAGACAATATACAGTAAAGTGTTTGTACATGTTACCTATTTTTAGATCAAACTACTCGCTGACTTCTGTTTTGACTCTCGATAGTTATACAGATAAAGAATCTCGTGATACCAATCGTCCAGATTCGATTTTTGATATAGCTAAAGATTATGGGCTAAAAGATGTTTATATTGTTGATAACACTCTTACAAGTCTTGTTGAGGCTTATGAAAATTCAAAAAAAGCGGGTTTAAATCTAAGATATGGTTATAGAGTTAATGTTTGCATGGATATAGAAAATAAAACTCCAGAGTCAGTTATTACAGAGAGTAAATTTATTATCTTTGCAAAAAAGAATTCTTTTGCAGATCTGGTTAAACTTCATAATATATCTACCACAGATGGAGTTTATAATGGAGCGCCGCGTTTAGATTTTAAAACTTTAAAAAAGTACTGGTCAAATAATTTGATTTTAGGTATTCCATTTTACGACTCTTATATTTACTACAATCTTCTTTATGGTAGAGAGTGCGTTCCAGAGATGGATTTTACCGAGCCGTTTTATTTTAGTGAAAATAATGGATTACCATTCGATGGTCTTTTGAACGATCATCTAAAATCAATAGTTGGAGATCATGAGATCGTTGAATCTAAAACTATTTATTACAGAACTTATAAAGATTTTAAAGCTTATATGACGTATCGGTGTATTTTAAATAGAACAACATTTCAAAAACCCGAATTAAGACATTTCGGCAGTCAGGAGTTTTGTATGGAGGCTTGGGAAAAATATGCAAAGTAATCTTCTACGTTTTAATAAAAAACAAAAATATTTAATTTTCGATTGCGAAACCGAAAGTCTAGCACTTGCATTAACTCGGCCTTGGCAATTATCTTGGTTAGTGTATGAAGATGGTAAAATTGCAAAAAATGAAGACCACCTGTTATATTGGAAAGATCTAAATATTTCGGCTGATGCGGCAAGAATTACTCATTTTGATTATAATAATTGGAAAGAAAAAGCCAAAGATCCACTAACAATTCTTAAAAAATTTGAAGAGTATCTTTACAATCCAGAGTATTTGATTATTGGCGCTAATCTTTTTGGGTTTGATATTTATGTAATAAATTCTCTTAGAAAATATCTTGGATTAGAGTCGGATTATTCTTATATTGATAGAGTTCTTGATATACAATGCCTTCAAAAGGGGATATATTTAGGGCTTAAAGAGCTACCGTCAAAAAGAACTGCTTGGCAATATCAAATGTATCACTACGTTAAAAGGGGGGTTAAAACTTCGGTAAAACATCTTGCTGGACTTTACGATATACCTTATGACGAAAATAACGCACATGACGCAAAATATGATAACTTATTGTGTTTAGAAATCTTTAAGAAGCAAATTTTAACAATTGAAGTATGAGTTTTATAGAACAGTTTAAAAATATTGAAATGAAGAATGTCAACCTCGTCAGGTTGCCTAACATTTTATTTACAAAAGAAGAAAAGGGCAAGTTTGCCGAAACCGAAGATAACGAGAAGTTCCTCCAACAGTTGGTAAATGATGGGTGGAGAAAGTTTCGTGATAAGATTCCAGAGAATAAAAAGAAGGAGTATCTTAATCGTATTAAAGAGGAATTTGATATTGTTAAAGATTTAGGGTTTATTGATTATTTTCTTCTAGTTTGGCGTGTTATTAATAAGGCACGTAGTCTGGGAGCATTTATTGATTGGGGTCGTGGTAGCGCGGCGGGTAGTCTAATTTTCTATTTGATTGGCGTTACTGGCGTTGACCCTATTGATAAGAAATTGTTTTTTACGCGGTTTATATCAAAGGCTCGGGCTAAGAAAGAGGTTATTGATGGAGTCACGTATATTCAAGGTGATTTAGCTCCAGATGTTGATATTAATCTCGGCGGCGTTCGTGATGAAATTATTGAGTGGTTAAAAGAATGTTATCCGAATAAAGTTTGCAAGATTTCTTCTCTGTCCACATTCTCTGGTAAAATTCTTGTTAAAGATGTTTACAAGATTGTTAACGAAGCAACAGAAGAACAGGCTAGTAATTTAGCGGATACAATCGGTAAAGTATTCGGAGTTGTTGAAGACATTGAAGATTCTTATAAAAATAGTGAGAAATTCCGCGATTGGGCAGATGGGTACAAGGAGTCTTACGAAATTGCGCTTAAGCTTCGTGGGCTTATTCGTGGTAAGTCTACCCATGCAAGTGGATATTTTCTTTCATATTATCCGTTAGATAAATTTGTTCC
>Ga0114967_10001058_pt1 | contig 22902 bp, 15 predicted proteins | sample M_130628_MF_Meta_FD_92639 | JGI IMG/M metagenome (GOLD analysis project Ga0114967, IMG submission 92639) | Freshwater microbial communities from Lake Montjoie, Canada to study carbon cycling - M_130628_MF_MetaG | ecosystem: Environmental > Aquatic > Freshwater > Lake | place: Lake Montjoie... | reverse complement strand
ATGAACCAATGAAGAAATAGTTTGAGCCAAATCCATCGATGCCTCTAAGTCTTTATAAACCCATTTTTCGTCATAAAGTGTCCAATCTGTAAAATGTACAGATTCGTGGCGAAGTGGCGAATTTATTGCTTTTGCTTCCTCACGAATAGCATCTGTCAGGTTTTTGTATAACCAATCTCCGTAGAACGGAGCAATTGGCGACATCAATTGAGCAACCGTCACCAAACATTGTTGAAGAGTTTCGTAAGCTGCTTTTTTGTTTTCGGTTATTTCACCTTCTTGCGACGAACTTTCTTGCGATGAACCGTCATGCGATGTACCGTCATGCGATGACCCGGTCCAGAAACGGCGACGGCATAAACGCACATACCAGTTAGAAAGTTGGTCGCAAACAAAATCTTGCACCAAACGCCCAGCTTTCGTTGGATTATAATCATCAAATTGTTCGCCTACTTCTTTTATAAGCGTATATAATTTCGATAAAATCCAACGATCCATTTCTGGAAGGTTTGCATAAGGAACTCTATCGGTTTCCGACATCTTATAATGATCAAGATTTGCATAAAGTGCAAAGAAATTATAAGTATTGGAAAGCGTTCCGAAGAATTTATTTCGAACCTCGGTGATACCTTCTAAATTAAATTTCAGATTGTCCCAGGGCTCAGCGTTGGTAATCATGTACCAACGAGTTGGGTCAGCACCGTATTTGCCCAAAGTTTCAAATGGATCAACGGCATTACCAAGACGTTTCGACATTTTATTGCCGTTTTTATCCAAAACAAGTCCTGTAGAAACAACATTTTTAAACGCAACCGAATCGAACAACATTCCAGAAATGGCATGAAGTGTAAAGAACCAACCACGCGTTTGGTCAACACCCTCTGAGATAAAATCGGCAGGAAAAAGCCCCTTTGCCCCTAGAGGGGGTACTTTATCAACAGCTCCCCCTATATCGGAGGGCGTTGGGGAGAGGCTAAACGGATAATGCCATTGAGCAAAAGGCATCGCTCCCGAATCGAACCAAACATCAATTAAATCGGTTTCACGTTGCATCACTTTTCCACTAGCCGAAACCAAGAAAACTTCGTCAACGTAGGGGCGGTGCAAATCGAATGTTGAATGATTGAATGAGTGAATGAATGAATTATTTTTTTCTCTCTGCTCTACACTCAAAACATCATCATTCATAGCATGTTTAATGCCATCAATAAGTTCTTTTACCGAACCGATACACACTTCTTCACTATCTTCCGAACGCCAGATTGGTAGTGGAGTTCCCCAATAACGGCTACGGCTTAAATTCCAATCTACTAAGTTTTCGAGCCAGTTGCCAAATCGGCCAGTTCCTGTGCTTTCAGGTTTCCAATTGATGGTTTTATTGAGTTCCACCAACTTATCTTTCATTGCCGTTGTACGAATAAACCAACTATCAAGTGGATAATAAAGTATTGGTTTATCAGTTCTCCAACAATGCGGATAGGTGTGTTCGTAACGCTGAACATTGAAAGCTTTATTTTCGGTTTTTAGTTTAATCGCAATGCGTTCATCTACCGAAAGGTATTTGTCACGATTCTGTTTGATGCGTTCGGCTTCTTTTTCTTCATCGGTCAAATAGGCCTCTTTTACATATTCTAAAGCAAAATCAGTGATTTCTTTCACGAAACGCCCTCTACGGTCAACAATTGGCACGTCTTTTCCAGTTTCGTCTTTCACCATGATTGACGGAATGCCGTGTTGTTGAGCAACTCTAAAGTCGTCTGCACCAAAAGTGGGCGACGTATGCACAACACCCGTACCATCTTCAGTTGTCACAAAATCTCCAATTATAACACGGAAGGCTCCCCCACTGGGGGCGGGGGGGGCTACATAAGGCAAGAGTTGTTCGTATTCAATTCCTTCCAAATCAGAGCCTTTGCACTCCGCAATGATTGTCCAAGGGATAATTTTCTTGTCTGAGTCACCAAAACCTTCAAAATCGCCGTCTTTGGCTTTTTCGACAAAATATTTCCCAACTAAATCTTTCGCCAACACTACATTTACTGGTAAATAAGTATATGGATTAAAGGTTTTCACCAAAACATAGTTGATGTTTTTTCCAACCGTCAAAGCTGAGTTTGCAGGAAGTGTCCAAGGGGTTGTTGTCCAAGCTAGGATGAAAACGGCTCCAGCCCCCCGAGCCCCCCTGCCCCCGGCCCCCCGGCCCCGAGCCCCCCTGCCCCCAGAGGGGGAGTTTTCGATTGTGTCAAAAAGGAATTTTGACTTTTGGTTTTCTGTTACCTTGAATTGGGCGGTTAAAGATGTGTCTTTTACGTCTTTGTAGGTGCCAGTCATGTTTAGCTCGTGCGAACTTAGACCTGTTCCTGCCGCTGGCGAATAAGGTTGAATCGTATAGCCTTTATAAAGCAATCCTTTTTTATAAAATTCCCTCAATAAATGCCAAATACTTTCGATGTATTCATTTTTATAGGTAATATATGGATTTTCGAGGTCAACCCAATAACCCATTTTCTCGGTCAAATCGTCCCATTGGTCAGTAAAACGCATGACAGTTTCACGACATTTTTGGTTATATTCTTCAACCGTTATTTTCTTACCAATATCTTCTTTTGTAATGCCGAGTTCTTTTTCTACTTGAAGCTCAACGGGTAAGCCGTGCGTATCCCAGCCACCTTTGCGTTTTACCTGAAAACCACGTAGCGTTTTATAGCGACAAAAAATATCTTTAATCGAACGAGCCATTACGTGGTGTATTCCAGGGGTGCCGTTAGCTGATGGTGGTCCCTCGAAAAATGTAAAAGTTGGGGAACCTTCACGTACTTCAATAGATTGCTCGAAGATTTTGTTTTCTTTCCAAAAAGCTAAAACTTCTTCGGCAATAGCGGCATAATTGACTGATTTATATTCTTTGTAGTGCATGATGAATTAGTCATAAACGAACTGATTTCGGCATCAGCTCTGATTTTTGAGGTGCAAAGATACAAATTTTTTACCCTTTGAAAGAATATCATACTAATAGTTGATTATTTGTATTAGTTTGTTTGAATCTTTTGAAGAAAAAATCTATCCTTTAAATAAAAAATTTAAGATTTTCAGAATTATTATTCAAAGAATACGTTATTTATGTGCAAATTTGTAATTAATATAGGCCTATTAAACATATATGAATAAGCTCTTCAAAATTAGTTTTCTGCTGCTATTTTCAAGCACTGTTTTCGCACAAGGGGTTTGCGATATTCCAACAGGCGTTGAAAAAGGTGGATTTACTTTTGAAGACAAATCGACTGTATGTATTGGGCAGACAGTAAAACTTAAAGATAATTCTGGCGGAACGGATGTAAAGTATATTTTTGACTATAAGGGTGAACCCGCCACTCAACTTTCAAGTATCACCTCACAAACCAATCTCGACTATAAATTCTCTGCTGCTGGGCCATATAAGGTCCTTCAATATGGCAAGAAGAATGGGAAGGATATGTATTTTTGTGATGTGGTAAGAGTTTCAGCCAATACCGAACCCGTTTATACTACTTCTGCTTGTAACGATTTTCTTCAAATAATAATAGGACAAGACCCAGCTAATAATTTTGATTCTTATCGAATAGAATGGGGCGATGGATTTATTGAAACTACTCCTACTGGAACAGCACTGCCAATTAAGAGATTTCGTAACTATACTACTGTCGCCGCTTCTCGCACAATCAGAGTTGAAGGGCTTTATAATACCCCAACTTCATGCCCAAGGGCAGCCACTAAAATAATACAGATGGATGGTGGAAATAACTATCCTGAAATAAAAACATTGGAAATGAGTGCTGATAGCAAATCGGCAACGATAAGCTTTTCTGGAGCAATAGATGACTATGATTTGTATCAAAGAAGTGCTACGGGCAATTATGTCAATGGGCAGTTTATGATGAAAATAAAGCCAGGTACTTACACCGTTAATTTGGTTGATACAGTGCAGTCTTGTTTTAAAGTTTTTCGTAATTTTGGTTGCAAAGAAGGTTCAGGAGAAGTCTGTACAACAAAATTAGATGTAAAAGCTGTTGATAAAACTAATGTATTGAAATGGCAAAATCACCCATCAGGAGGAACAACGAATACTTATGATGTACAGGTAATTGTAAACAGTGTAAGCACAACCATAAAAAAAGAAGAAAAAGGTGGAGCCACCACTACTATTACTACCCCAGGAAATCCTCATACAGACCCAGTAGATTGTATAAAAGAGTATTGTTATCAAGTTGTAAATAAAGTACAAGGAACGATTGATTATGGCAGATTTTCTTATAAAAGTACAAGTATATCACCTAAACGATGTATAAATCGAAAAGATGTGGTCCCTGAAGCTATTACAGAATCAATCGTGACAGTTAAAGATAATAATCAAGTAGAAATAAATATTACAGATAACAGCCCTTGGACATTGCAAAGGAAAGAGTATCTTTATTATAAATTTGAAAATAATACGCATGATAAGATAAATTTTGGCACTTTAAATAAGCAATATACCGATGCAAGTGTAGATGCTTCTACAAAATCGTATTGTTACAAAGTTGCTTTTATTGATGAATGTGGCAGTACTTCTGCTTCCTCTCCAGCTTTATGTACAATTTTTTTAGACCAAGTAGCTGGGGGAAATTTAGCATGGACAAATAACTCTCCTTTTGGAAATGCAAATATTAGTAGGTTTGAAATACAAAGTTTTAATGAACAAACAAATGTTCCTAAACTTGAAGAAACCAAAAATTTTAATGAAACATCATATGCACCTAATTTAGAAGATTTTGAATTTGAGGCAAAGTATATTATAAAAGCAACCTCCGCCAACGGAAATGCAAGTTTTTCAAACACTTATACAATTCCGATTGAAGTAAAATTATTTTTATCAGACGCATTCTCTCCAAATGGAGATAATATAAATGATGCTTTAACCATAAAGGGTTCAACTAAGCGAATAACAAGTTTTGAAATTCAAATTTATAATCGTTGGGGAATTCCTGTTTTCACCTCCACAGACCCAACAAAAACTTGGGATGGAAAATTTCAAGATAATTATGCTCCATCAGATACCTATTCATTTAAAATAAATGCCAAACTCAATGATGGGAAAGAATTAACCAAATCAGGCAAATTTTTGCTATTAAGATAAAATTTATGATTAGAAAATTCCTTACACATTTATGTTTTATTATCGTTTTTGTAAATACATCTTTTGCTCAAACATTCTTTTCAAAAACTAAGTATCAGTTAGAAACTGGTACTTATTTCTCCACAACGGCCATTACCCCTTTTTGGCTACGTGCCAATCAATATGGCATCGTACCTCTGCAAGCTCCAGTGCTAAATTTTCGAGGGTCTGCTAATAAAGAGTATGACTCCACCAAAAATGATAGACAAAAGCTAAAAAAGTTTGGCATTGGCTATGGCTTTTGGGGTGTTGCCAATGTTGGAAAACAAAGTGGTCTATTTTTGCCTGAAGCCTATCTAAAAGTTCGTTTTGGTGCATTTGAGATTTATGGCGGTCGCAGACGAGAAGTCATAGGTTTGGTTGATACAACACTTACTTCTGGCTCCTATATTTGGTCGGGTAATGCCTTACCGATGCCAAAACTTCAAATTTCTATTCCAAATTATACTTCTATTATTGGACACGGGCTTATCTCTTTAAAAGGAGCTTTTGCTCATGGATGGTTTGATAATGGATTAGTAAAAAACTCTTATCTTCACCAAAAATGGATTTATGGTCGTTTAGGAAAACCTAATTGGAAAATAAAGTTTTATGGAGGGTTTAATCATCAAGTACAATGGGGAGGAAGGTACTCTAGCCCTCAAAAAGACTCTAATGGCCTAATAATTGACAAACTACCCTCTGGCCTTAATTCTTATTTAAATGTAGTTAGTGGGCTTTCAATTAATCAAGGTAATGATGGAGCGGTATTAGGACGGCCACTAAATGAGGCATGGAATAGAATTGGCAATCATTTAGGTACGGTTGATATTGGATTAGAATCACAAATAAATAAATATAAGTTTTTTATTTACCGACAAAGTATTTACGAAGACGGATCTTTATTTTATTTAAATAATATTAATGACGGTTTATTTGGTTTTAGCCTGAAAAAAAATAAAATTATAAGTATAAAAAAAAATGGTATCAATGCAATTTTGTTTGAATACCTAAATACTACAAGCCAAGGAGGAAAAACAGGCAGTGAAAATACCATACCTCAATTAAGAGGTTTAGATAATTATTTTAATAATAGTATCTATTTAGATGGATGGTCTTATAATTCCCAATCAATTGGAACGCCTTTTTTCTTAGATAAAAACTTTCTAAAATTATCAGATACAAATCCTGTAAAATTTAGAAATACACGAGTACAATCTTTTATTTTATCTTTGTCTGGCAATTTTAATAATCTCTATTTTTTGAGTAGATTTTCAAAGACTATCAATTATGGCACCTATTTTTCTCCTTTAAAATTTAATCAAAATAATATATTTTTTAATTTTAGTTATCTGCAAAAAAAACAAAAATTAGCTCTAAATATTGAGTATGAGAAAACTGATTTTCATAAAAACAAAATTGGCACATTTTTTAGTTGGACGAAATACTACTAAAACTTTCTTTTAAATCCTCTTTTTCACCCATTTTTTTCTTTTTTGCTTTATTATATAAATACTGTAACCCGATAAAAATAGTTAAATAAAAGGAGAATACTCCCAATGTCATGCTTGGTGACCAAATATTTAAACTTTTCAAGAAGAATATAAAAGTTATTCCACTTATTAGAGATATAGAACTTAGAGCATAAACAACCTGGTTATCTGTTAAACCCAATAATGCAAGATGATGAGTAGTATGGTCACGGCCACCAACAAAAGGTGATTGACCTTTCATCATTCTTCTAAAAATTACTGTTGTAGTATCCATTATGGGTACAATTAACATTAAAATTGGGGCTATTATTTGCTCAACATGGAAGGTAGAAAGTGGACTTTTGAAGCCCCAAACATGTTTTATTGTAATCCAAGCTACATAGAGCCCTAAAAATTGACTTCCAGTATCTCCCATATACATTTTTGAAGGATGCCAATTATAAAATAAGAAGCCTATTAAAATGGCTATTATGGATATATTTATAGCAAAATCTGTATTATTTTGATAAATCGATGGAATAAACAAACATAATATCAAAGATATTATTGTAGTGGATGAAACAATACCATCCATGTTATCCAGCATATTTATCGAATTCATCATACCTACTACCCAAAAAATAGTTGCCAAATTGTTAAAAGTATCCGATGTTGAAATATTTATTACTAATCCAGACCAAATAAACAATATAGCACAAATTAATTGACCAAAAAACTTTAGAAATGGAACGGTATTATAAGCATCGTCAAAGAAACCAACTATGAAACCTAATGTGGCGGGGAGTATTAATCCAAAAATATAATTTATACCACTTGAGATGGGATTAATTAATAAATTACAAGTAAGACTAGTTAGAAAAACAATAAAAAAAATTACACCTCCAATTGATGGCTTTCTTCGAGAACCCCATCTTTTTTGACCATCATCATGCTGAATTTCTCTATTGCCAAACGAATTTACATATTTTAAAAAAATTGAATATAGAGTAATTGAGAGTAAAAGAGATGCTATAAAAAATATCAAATTTACAAAAGAAAAATAATTCATAGCTTAACGTGTTTTTGGATTATTTATAATTTTCTCTAATCCTTCATCAAGACTAATCATTTCTTTCCCAAGTATTTGAAGCATTCGTGTATTATCTGGTTTCCTTCTTGTCATATCACCCTCTTCTAATGAAGGTAAATGAATAATTTTTGATTTAGAGTTTGTTTTATAAATAATTTTCTGAGCCAATTCAATTATCGAAATCTCCTTGTTAGAGCCAATGTTTAATATATCGTTTTTGGCTAAATTCTGATTTAATATTTTTAATGTAGTATCAATATTATCATTTATAAAACAGAATGTTCGAGTCTGAGAGCCATCTCCATAGATAGTTATATCTTTATTGTTTTTTGCTGCCTCTAAAAACTTCGCAACAACAAAATCAGAGCTTTGTTTAGGTCCAAAAGTATTAAAAAACCGAAAGATAGTATAATCCAACTCGTGTTCTTTACCATAAGATTTAACAAATGCCTCTCCAATATTTTTTACAATCGCATAAGGTAATTTTGAGTTAAGCGGTGTTGTATGTTCATTCTGCGGAAATTCTACGGGCTCTCCATAAACTTCTGATGAGGATGAAAAAAAAACTCTTTTCACGCCAGAATTTTTACTTAAACTTAAAATATTTTTTATTCCTTCAATGTCATTTAAAACTAAAAGTGGATTTTCTAATGTTCTTTTAACTCCTACTACCGCTGCATAGTGAAAAACAATATCAAACCTGTAAGCTAGCATAATTGCTGAAAGCTCATTATAATTGTTTACATCACATTTGATAAAATGGTAGTTTTTTGGCCGTGGGTTAGGTAAATTATAATCAAAACCTGTAAGAAAATTATCTATTGCTACTATATAATTGTCATTATCGACTAAAAGAGCATCAGCTAACGAGCTTGGTATAAAACCAGCTCCTCCCGTTATTAATATTTTATTCATTTTGTAAAATAAAGTGATTTTGAAACAACTACAATGTTTTTTGTAATAAATTTATTTTTCGGTAAGCAACTCATCATATAAATTAAATGTTTGCTCAGTAACAGTTTCAATTGTAAAGTTTTGTTTAACTAATTCAAAACCATTTTCAATATACCTTTTTCGTAATTCAGAATCATTTAGTAATTTACTAATTGCTTCTGCCAGAACTTCAGCATTTTGGGGAGGGACTAAGATACCATTATAATCGTGTTTAATAATTTCTCTACATCCGACCACATCGGTTGTAATTATTGCTCGACCAATAGCAGCCGCCTCTAATAAGACTTTAGGTAAACCTTCCTTGTAAGAAGGTAAGACTACAATTGTTACTTTTGAAAGTAAATTTGGCATATCAGTTTGATACCCCCACCACTCAACAATACCCTCAGAAACCCATTCTTGCAGTTGTTTTTGTGGAATATTTGCTGGGTTTTCTGTGTCTATTCCCCCTGCCAAAACAAATCGTACGTTTTCTAAATCATAGCTTTTTAGCATACGAACTGCTGCAATGAATTCACCTATTCCTTTGTCCCATAACATTCTGCTTGGTAGGCATACAATTGGAGGAATAGAAGTTGGTTCTGATACAAGCTTAAAATCATTCAAATTAACCCCAGAACCTTTAATCAATCTTAATTTTGATGAATCAATATAGCCATTTTCCAAAAACCATTTTTTATCATCTTCATTTTGAAGTATTAATAAACTTTTTTTAGACTTGAATATAAAAACAAAAAAACGTTTAATAATTACTCTCAGAATTTGAGCTTTTAGGGTATCTGCTGTAAAAGCGAAACCCATACCTGCTAGGGCATTAATATAAGATTTGCGAAATAATTGAGAAGCCAAGGAGCCATAAATAACAGCTTTTACACCGACATTATGTACTAAATGAGGTTTTATATGCCGAAATACTTTAAATAGTTGAGCTATTGCCTGAATTTCCTTGAAAAAATTAGTGCCCGAGCGGCTTATATTCCAAGGTATAAATGTAATATCAAAGCTTTTAAGTGAAGCACCAACCCCTGTATCTCCAGCTAAAACAAACACCTCATAACCTCTTTTTTTTGCTTCAATTACTAATGGTAATCTGTGTGAAATAAAAAACCAATCAACATTTACAACAAATAAAACTTTCATTTAGAAAACTTTAGTAAATTGTAAAATTACCGATTGGTTTTTAAAAATTACAGAAAAACTGTGTTTATTTTTTTTTCTTTAATTGCTCGTTTTCTTTTTTCAAAGCCTTTATCTCTTTGTTCATTTCTATCATATAAAGAGTTAATTCCTCTATTTTTTCGAGTAATTTAGCATCAGTCTTTCCTAGGTCATTACCATTTGCCATTACTTCCTGAGTTGAGGGTACATTTGGCAGGTGTTTGTTTTCTTTTATGAAAGCCTCCACCTTTTCCAAAGGCATTACTTTATAATCTGTATCAAAAACATAGTCAGCCCAATCAGCAGTTCCAGCAGTTGCAACTTTTATTTTTTCCGTTATCATTCCACCTTTCACCAATAATCGGTAGCCACCAGATGTTGCAGCAGCACGATCTGCAACGGCAACCTCTCCAATTGCCAAATATTTAGCTGAACCAAAATCACCATAAATTAAAGGTGTAACTGTATTTGAGTTAGCAATATAGAGTTTGTCACTTTCAGAAGTAAGTACTGCCGCAGAACCACTAGTATATCCAATATAAATATTACCACTACCGTTTTTATTACTACCGGCACTTCTTCCTATACCAATATTATAATTTCCTGTAACTTGAAATAGTGATGAAGCTCCAATAGCCACATTACTACTACCTGATAGGTTTAAATACATAGCACTTGCACCAATTGCTAAATTATCGCTTCCAGATTGATTAGAAAATAGAGCACCAGCTCCAATTCCTGCATTATTTGAGCCACTTATGTTACTATACAAAGCAGCACGCCCTATTCCCATATTATATTCTCCAATTGTATTTGATAAAAGTGCAAATCTACCTATACCTGAATTTCCAAATCCAGTAGTATTTGACCTTAATGCTTGAGTACCAACCCCTGTATTATCCCCTCCTGAATTGCTTAGCCCTGATATATAACCAAAAAACGTTGAGCCATTACTAACTGTAATTAAGCCTGATTTTTGACCACCTACTTTAAAAACTAAATCTTGAGCATCAGTAGTACCTATAAAGTTAGTAGCAGCATCCGTACCCGCATTACCTAACAAACCCCAGTTATTAGCATCAGCTACCGAATTCGCATTTGTTGTAGAAGTTAAAGGACTCCAGTTTTTACCATCAAAGTAGTAAAATCCTGATAAAAAATCTGTTTGATATACCATCAAACCATTCGCAGGGTTTTGAATTGAACCACGCTGTTCTAAACTCATACGTGGAATCAATAAACCTTTTGATTGTGATGAAAGATCTAACAAGGCAGATTGGTCTGGCTTGGTTGTACCTATTCCAACATTTTCTTTTTGGGCGTAGGCTGTGGTCATTGCGAAACAAACGGCCACAACGGAAGCAATTTTAATGTAAATCGTTTTCATATTATGTAAGCTTTTATTGTTTTTTTTAATTTCATAAAGTAAATTAAAGATATCTTTTGGTACTCTGAAAGGAAAATTCAAATTTTTTATTTAATGGTTATCTAACAATTTTCAAATTTTGAGTTTTATTGTTCATTGTCAGCATATTCTATTGAATTCTCAAAAAGCCAATTTCTATTCAATTTGACAGCTATCTATCGCTATTGTACCATTTCTGAAAGCAATACAAGGCCCAAATTTTTCTTGAATGGTCAAATCCTTGATTTAAATGTTGATTTATTAACTCTTGAATTAGTTTTTTATTAAACAAGCCATGTTTATCTAAATTATCTTCAGCAAGCGTAGTCAATAAATCTTGTTTTAGCTCTGCCCTGAACCAATCACCAATTGGCATTTCAAAACCAGACTTTGAAGTATTAAAGAAGCCTTTTGGAAGCATATCGGAAAATGTATCCTTCAAAATCCTTTTTTTGTTTTGACCATTAATTAAAAAATTATCTGGGATTTGATAAGAAAACTCCATGAGTCGATGGTCTAAATAAGGTGCCCTACATTCTATTGAATTGAGCATGCTCGTTCTATCAACTTTTACTAACATGTCGCCCTCTAATGATATGTTTTTATCTAAGTACCTCACAGCTTTTAGGATGTCATCTGAAAACGCTGTCGCCGACATGATATCACTATTTAATATACTTTCAAGACTTGGGTACTCTCCATTTATTAGCAAGGCCTTTTTTTCAGTCTCATTAAAACTTAATGACATGATATCCAAATGCCTTTTTACCCAATCTTTGCCAGTTGCCTGTATAAACCGATTTATTTTGTAACCTTTACTTTTTGTATTTTTTACTTTGCTAAAGTATTTTTGAGCAAGAGGTTTTATAATTTTGGTATTGAAAGAATCAGGAATAAATTTTGAATAAATGGCTCCATAAGAACTTAGTAGGTATTTGTTATATCCGCCAAAAACCTCGTCGCCCCCATCCCCCGTTAGTGCTACCTTGACGTGTTTTGCTGTTTCGTGGGCTACCAAATAAGTAGGTAAACTTGATGAATCTGCAAAAGGTTCATCGAAGTTGAGTATTATCTTGTCAATCTGTTCTAATACTGTTTCTCCATTTAGTCTAAATTCGTAGTGTTCTGAACCAATGTATTCGGCAGCCTGGCTGGCTTTAGGGGTTTCATCGTAAGCACCGGAGTCAAATCCAATCGAAAAAGTTTTGATTTTTTTTTGGGGAGATAACTTTGCCATTATTGCAGCAATAATTGTTGAGTCAACCCCCCCACTCAAAAACACTCCAATTGGGACATCAGCTATCATTCGTTTTTCTACAGAATCAACCAATAACTCTTTCAATTTTTGTTTAGCCTCCTCATAATCATTGATAAGAGTCTTAGGTTTTGTTACATCCCAATAGAGATGCTCACTTATGCAATTATTATTTGTGTCTATTGATAAATAATGACCTGCTCTTAACTTAGATACATCTTGATAAATTGAATAAGGGGCAGGAATATAGCTAAGTGCAAAATAAAGTGATAAGGCTTTTCGGGAAATAGCATTTTTTATATTGGGAGCTACAATTTTAATACTTTTTAACTCAGATGCCCAATAAATACATTCCTCATTTTTGTAATAATACAAAGGCTTTTCTCCAAATCGGTCTCGAACAATAAACAATTTGTTTAACTTTATATCGTGAATGGAAAAGGCAAACATTCCATTTAATTGTTTGAAGGCTTCTACCCCATAAATTTCATACATTTTAAGTAAAACTTCCGTATCAGAATTAGTTCTAAAAACCAAACCTTTTGCCTTAAGTTTTTCTTTTAGAATTAAAAAATTATAGATTTCTCCATTAAATACAATTACCAGGCTTCGGTCGTCATTATAAATTGGTTGATTTCCAGAACTCAAATCAATAATAGATAAACGTCGCATACCCATAGCAAGTCTTTCCTGATAAATGTATGTTCCTTCTGCATCTGGGCCTCTATGAATAATAGCATCATTCATCTCAAATATTTTTTCTCTAATATAAGAGTTTGTATTACTAAATAGTACCCCGTTAATTCCGCACATAATTTATAAAATTGATAGCCTAAATAAATCTAAATAATTCCTATAATTTGCTTGAATGCTGTAACATTCTGAAACAATTAAATTGTTTTCAAATCCTACTTTCTGAAACCTCTCTTGATTTAAATATATTTCTTCTAAGGCATTATACCATTCTTCCTTGCTATCAGCATGGAGATTTTTACCGTTTCTATTTATCTTTACATTTGCCTCTAAAGGTGTTGAAATGGTTGGTTTGGCACAAGCCATATATTGAATAAGTTTAAAGCCACATTTCCCTCTTGACCATTGGTCATTTAACAGGGGCATTATACCTACTGATATTTTACTTATCTCCTCCACTTCTGTATTTTCTTCCCAATCAACGAATTTAATCGAAATATCATCAAGATATTTTCTTAAATCTTTATTGAATCCAATTAGTCTAATTTCGCAAGAGTAATTCTGTGAAAATTTTCTTAATGCAGGTATTATTTCTAATATATATTTACTTGTTGATTTTGAGCCTATCCAGCCTATAACGAAGTTGCTATCAGATTTGCAATTAATACCTTTCGCATACTTCCTTTCGTCAATCGAAGTTGGAATCTCCCGTACTGTATTATTAAACCGTTGTGCATAATTTGTTAGATAGGGACTTCCTGTCATGACACCTTTTGCATTTTTAATTACACTTTTTATTTTATTTTTAAGTAGTAATTTAACAAGTAGATTTTGACTAAGGTCATAATTATGAAATACCGCATCATCATAACCGACTATATATTTAATTCCGAAATACTTTATAATTCTTTCAAAAAATGATGGAAAATAAGGGAAGAGCTCGTATTCAATAACAATTAAATCGTATTTTTGCACACCCAGTAATACTTTAATTCTACACCAATAGTAACCAAAAATCTTGAAAACCCCATTAGTCTTATTTTGATTAATACTTTCTACATATTCATCGTCAAAAAATGGTGATACTGTACAAGATACCCCTTGTTCTCGAAATATTGGAAAATAATTATAATAACAATATCTAGAACTGGCACCCAAAGATGTGTATTTAGTTAGAAATAATATTTTCATTTTTTGTAAGTGTGTATGTCAACTCATAACAAGGAAACAAATAACACAAATTTTCTTCGTAAAACTCTTTCATCCAATTGCCTAAATTAAATATAGAACCTATTATCATTTTAATCCCATATCTTATAGGAAATGAAGCAGAAGACTTAAAACCAAATTTAACTTTTGTTAAATACAAATTACACTTATTTTGGTAATCAGGTACTTTTCTAGTTAAAATATTATCATTACATAAATAAGAAATTGAATATAATCCCCAAAATGATTTGTGGGTATAATCAGAATAAAAATAAGGATTTGAAAAATGTGGAACTGTAATATTTAAAACACCTTGATATTTCATAATTCTTTCGGCTTCAAAAAGCAATTTTGGTACATTTTCAACATGTTCAAAGAAATGAAATGAATAAATGGCATCTACTGAATTATCGGGAAATTTTGATAAAACTTCGTAAATATCTCCAACAATATCAACCCCTTCAATATTAAGCATATCTATTCCAATATATTCAGGTTTTTTTTTATTTGGTCCACAACCAATATCTAATATTATTGATTGTGTTTGGCTTAAATTTTTAATAATATCTCGTTTATCAAGAATCATAATTTTCTTTATTTAATTATCCAAAATGTTTTTTTTCTCTTAGTATTAAAGTACTATATAAATACAAATAAGCCTGCAATGCTTCAGGTATTTCCTTAGATTTAGATGATATTAGTAGAAATATAAATCTTGTTATTGGCTCAATAAATAAAGTTATAATGACAAGAACTATTTTCTCAATTATATTAAAATGTTTAAAACCATAAAGAAGCCTACTATTAAGCGAGTAGAATAATCTTTTGGCTTTTACGTTTTCAGATGTTCCTCCCCCTTTATGAAAAATGGATATATCTGCATTGTAAAAAGTTTTTTTTTCAATTAATTTAGCTCGATATGAAAAGTCTGCTTCCTCAAAATATACAAAGAACCTTTCATCAAAATATCCTATTCTTTCAAACAACTCATTATTTATCATCATGTATGCACCAATCACTTGATCTACATACATTGACTTGTTGTAATCCTTTTCATACATTATTGTGGCCCCGAGAAATATGCTTGGTAAAGCTTTAGAAAACCCTAAAATATCCCAAACAAAGTTTATTAATTTAGGAGACCTTGCACAACTTGCACTAACATGACCATGTATATCGAGATGCTTGCAACCTAAGATTGAAATATGAGGATTGGCTATCATATAATCAATACTCTCTTGTAATGTTCCTTCTCCTATAACAGTATCAGGATTTAATAATAATGTAAAATCAGATTTTTCAGATAATTTGAATCCAATATTGCATGATGCAGCAAAACCCAAGTTTCTTTCGTTCTTAATTATATTTATACCTTGTATCGTATAACAATCATCTAATGAGTTATCAGATGAAGCGTTGTCAATAACAATTAGATTTAATTTGATTCCATAAATTTTTGAGCGATTAACTGAAGCAAGACATTCCCTCAGCTGATTACCCGAGTTCCAGTTTACAATAATAATAGAAAGTATTGTTGTTTTCATTTAAAATATATCTAACAAATTTTGAAATAAACTATTTCTCGAAAAAGTATTTTCTATTACTTCAAAATATTGGAAATTATTAACCATTAAAAATTCTATGTAAAATATAAAAATAGTATAAAAAAATATAATTATTGGCAACGTAATTATTGGCATCCTAAATTTGACAATTTTCTCTTTAATCAAATATATTATGATTGATAAGTATATAATTAAAATTAGATGAATGTTCTGAGTAATTCTTGAAAAATCTCTTATGAAGTATTGCAAGAGGACTGTGAAATTCGCAAATCTTACTAAATCAATAAAAATTGGAATATTTTTCGTATGAATTTTAGTAACATTCACTAATTTATTTTTACTGTGAAAGTAAATTATAATATTATTAATTAAAAAAAAAGGTAAAAATAAAGCTATAGTTCCGACAAATGTTCCTACTTCCTTGTCAGTATAAACTAAATATTTGGGATTGAACAATAATATCCAAGGGTCTATAATATTTCTAGGTATCAATAGTAAAAATACCATGCCTAATAGAATAATAATGTTACTTCTTAATTGACTTTTAAACCAATTGAATTTTTTTATTATTAAAAATAAAAGAAGTAAAATCAATGAGTAATGACATAATATAGCAAATATTAGCAAGATATAATATAGCCATTTTTTGTTATTAAAAAATTGCAATGCGTATAAAAATACAGAAAAACCTAAAAAAAAACGAATTTGAACTATATCTGGAAAAAATGGGATAAAGTAAAAGTTTAATAAAACAAAAATTGGCAATGGGCTGTATTTATAAATTGAGTATAAAAATAGTGGTATAACTAATGAAGCTAATAATATTTGATATTGGGCAAATGAGAATCCTATATCATTACAAAAACTCATTAAATAATAAATTACTGGTTCAATAGCAATTTTCACATAATCACTATCTAGATTATCATAATGAAATTGATAATTTTCTAAATCTGGTGATTCTATATTAAACGCTAACAGACTAAAAAAAATAAAACCTACAAATATAAAACTCACTATCTTAAGAAGCTTATTTTTAAATAAGTAAAACTCCAAAAAGGTTAGAATAAACAGCAAGAAAAATATGAAAAAATACATTGTTATTTTAATAAATGTGGTTTCTCTGTTAACCTAAAATATACAGATTATATAAGTTTATTTATAAGCTATCTTTTTTCTTTATGTAAAAGCATGCACAATCACCTTGTTTAGTTTGATTAAGCTTGGTAACTAAAGCTTTATTCTTAAACTCTTGAAGTCTCACTAAGATTCTTTGGTAGGGGCTTTCTACAAGTGAAAGTTTATTGTTAAATAATGATATACCTTTTGAATACTGTTCACTTCCCCAAATTTGAAAAGAAGTAGAGTCAAACTCGGTATCGACTATTTTAAATCCGGCTTTGTCAAGAATTATATTTAAAGCTTTTTCAGTAATTATATTTAGATGCCTTGGAGCATCTAGCTGTACCCAGTTGACACCATATTTTTCCCAAGCATATTTACCCATAACGGGTGTCCGTAAAATAAGAGTGCCCTCATCGGAAAGCATAGGATGCAGGTTTTTTAAAAGCTGAAGTGGGTTCGTTAGATGCTCAAAAACATGATGTAACATAATTAAACCATATTTTTTATCTAATGATTCGCACTGAAGGTCATTTTTTGATATGATGACTCCTTCTGTGGATTTTATATTGTCAGGAATTAATGGATCAACACCATCTAAGTTTTCAAATCCAAATTGGTGAAGGGTACGTAGTAGTGTTCCTGAACCGCAACCAACATCAAGAATAGCTGTATTTTTGTCAGTTTTTGTTTTTAGAATCCATTGAGCAATTTCAGATTGGCCCACAAATTTTGACAAAACAAATCCCCAAAAATTATTTTTACCCATTGTTTGTAAAAATAGCCTATGCTTGAGAAAAGCTATGATTCGATTCGGTGACCTATTTTCAAAGCCGCAATAAACTCTTTTTGGATTTGTATAAAAAGAGTCAATGTTTTTTGGTACATCTGTAATTTGAATACAACTGCAATTTGGACAAATATTATACGAGAAAACCTCTTGTGTATCAAACATCATTTCTTTTATCTCATATACTTTTGCATTTGAAATATCGCTATTGCAAATTCTACATTCTTTTTTCATTTTTTTTAAATTTAAAAACAGAATAACTAGGATTAATCGTGAAAACAAAATAGTGGAGTGTAAAACTAAGGAAGCTTAAACTTATCGCTGAAGATAGTATGGCTCCCTTCAAACCGAAATAGTAAGTTAGGACTAAAGAAATACCAACATGAAATATTGAACAAAAAACAAAAATATTTGAAAACATTTTACGCTTATCTAACGCTAATAAAGTTATATTGGCAGGAATATTAGAACAGACTAGTATCGGAATAATGCTCATTAGTTGAAGGGTATTTACAGCAACCTGATTGTAATTATGAAACAGAAGTTGCAATATTTCATAAGCGTAGAAATACAATATTATTGAACATCCGGAAACACCTAAAAAAAAGACCCAAAAAGTTTTCCGTAGAAAAAAACCAACTTCAGAACTATCAGATTTATAAATAATTTGGCTAAGTCGAGGATAAAGCACTTGAGAATAGGCTGATAAAATTTGCCAAACTGCTCCTATAACTTTTTCGGCAATACTAAAATATCCAACTGTAACGTCATCTGTAAATCTATTTAAGATAATTATATTAGATTGAGTAAGACCAAGTGTAGAAATATTAGAGACAAATATTGGAAATCCTTCTTTTAGCTCCTCAATCATATTTCTTACATTAAATAAATGCCATATTAATTGGTAGTTTATTTTTATTATGACCAATCCTAAAATCCCTGAAAGTGTGGTACCCAATCCCCAAAATAATAAAACAAAATTGTAATCATTCTCTGTTCTAATTCCAATAAAAATAAATATAAAGAAAAAAAATTTAGCAAAAAAGTTGAGAATAAAAACAAAATTCATTCTTTCAAGTCCCTGAAAAAACCATGTTGGGATAATCGCACTTCCAACTACAAACAAAAATGAGTTAATATAAAAATAGATAATGTCTTTCTTGAGCTCTAAAAAAAAACAAGAAAATAGTAAAATAATAAAACAAAAACCAGACAATACTATTTTTAAAGATAAAGTTGTTGTAAATGTTTTAGATAACATTTCTATGGTATTTCTATGGATAGAAACCTTTCTAACACTTGTTGTATTAAGTCCATAATCAACAATCATACTAAAATATACCATTATGGCATATATGTATGATATTTTTCCAAAATTTCCAATTCCAATTGTTTTGACCAAATAAGGAAAAATAATTAGCGGTACAAGAAAATTAATACATTGATTAGAAAAAATATAAATAGAATTCTTTATCACATTAATTTCGAAAATGAAGTTGTTTAATTTTTTCTAAAAAAGGTATTGAGTAATATAGTTATTTTAACCTTTTTATTTTCTAGTCCTCGATGAAATCAAATGACATTAATTACCGCACTTGAATTTTTATTGTATGTATTGAGACGAAAACATATTTATTAATTTATTTATAATAAAGCATTTATCTAGAATCCTATATCCCTTTTATTGTATCTTAGTGCTTAATTAGGATTAAAGAATAAATTAAATTTGGGGAAAAATTCAAAATGTTATCTGAAGACCTTCTCGAATTGTTATCGATGGATTATAATTCAAAAGTAATTTTGCTTTTTCTATGTTAGCAAGGCTATGACGTACATCACCTTTCCTTTCAAATTTATAAATCGGTTCAATTTTTTTATTGGATATTTCTAAAAGATAGTGCCATAACTCATTTAATGTAGTACGCTCTCCACAAGCAATATTATATACTTGATTAATAACCTCTTTATTAGTTGTTAATAACGCTCTAATATTTGCTTGTACTGCATTTTCAACAAAAGTAAAATCTCGTGAAGTTTCTCCATCGCCGTTGATAGTAGCAGGTTTGTCCTCTTTAATGGCTTTAATGAATAGAGGAATTACTGCTGCATAAGCTCCATTAGGGTCTTGACGAGGTCCAAAAACATTAAAATATCTTAATCCAATCGTGTCAATTCCATAAATTCTGGCAAATACATCTGCATATAACTCATTGACATATTTTGTAACAGCATAGGGCGAGAGAGGTTTCCCAATTCTATCTTCAACCTTTGGCAATTCTTTACTATCTCCATACGTTGAGCTTGAGGCAGCATAGACGAAACGCTTACATTTATTATCCCTTGTTGCAACGAGCATATTCAAAAAACCGTTGACATTAACTTCATTCGTTGCGATAGGATCATTGATTGAACGTGGTACAGAACCCAATGCTGCTTGGTGGGCAACATATTCAATACCTTGACAAGCTTTTTGGCAAGTGGCTAAATCACGAATATCACCTTCGATGAACTCAAATGCCGTATTAGTTAGAAATTCTTCGATGTTTTTTAAGTTGCCAGTACTAAGATTATCTAAAACTCTTACTTTACCTGCACCATATTTTAGAAGGTATTCTACCAAATTAGAGCCAATAAAACCTGCTCCTCCAGTTATTAAGAAGGATTTATCTTCTAATGATGCTATATGATAGGGCGTTTCGTACATTAATTTAAAGTCTTTCAGTAACAAAATCAAGTTGAAGAATTCCTTTTACATCATAAACAACACCTTTGAACGATTCAATTTGTTTCAAAAAATGGTCTTTCAAAAAATCTTTATGAGCTACTGCCAAAATAATACCATCATAATCTTCTAAATTAATATTTTTGGAAATATTATAACCATAGTGCTGTTTCACTTCTTCATTATCTGCCCAGGGGTCATATATATCAATTTTAACTTCAAAATCTTCTAATTCAGCAATTATATCTATCACTTTGGTATTGCGAATATCTGGGCAGTTTTCTTTAAATGTAATACCTAATATCAATACTTTTGATTGATTAATGGTTTTTCCATTCTTGATTAACAGTTTCACAACTTTATTTGCAATAACTCCTCCCATACTATCATTGATACGACGGCCTGACAATATTACCTCTGCTTTGTATCCTAAACCCTCTGCTTTGTGTGTCAGATAATATGGGTCAACACCTATACAATGCCCACCGACAAGTCCAGGTCGGAAAGGGAGAAAGTTCCATTTAGTACCCGCTGCTTCTAAAACAGACAGTGTATCCAAGCCAATTTTACTAAATATCAATGCCAATTCATTAACAAACGCAATATTAATGTCGCGTTGGCAGTTTTCAATTACTTTAGCCGCTTCTGCAACTTTTAGTGAGGAAGCACGGTAAGTACCAGCTTCAATAATTGATTTATAGAGATTATCAACAAAATCAGCGGTAGCATTATCAGAACCTGATGTAATTTTTAAAATTTTAGTCAAAGTTCGCTCTTTATCCCCTGGATTAATACGTTCAGGAGAATATCCACAGAAAAAATCTTGATTAAACTTGAGATTGCTGAATTTTTCTAAAACAGGCACACAATCCTCTTCAGTACAACCTGGATATACCGTTGATTCATATATTACAATATCTCCGGACTTTAATACTTTACCAACTGTTTCCGATGCCTTTAATAATGGCGTTAAGTCTGGTTTTTTATAAACATCTATGGGGGTGGGTACCGTTATTATATATACATTACAATCATTTATACTATTAACAGCAGAAGTAAAAATAAGTGAAAGAGTTTTTCTAAGTTCATCTGTTGTGAGTTCTCCAGTGCGGTCAAAATTATTTTCTAATTCTTGAATACGAATTTGATTGGTATCAAATCCTACAACGGAATACTTTTTACTAAATTCTACTGCTAAAGGCAAGCCTACATAGCCGAGTCCGATAATCGCAATTTTTATATTATTCATTTATTGGGCAAATAAGTTAAACGAATCGTCTAATTTATACTAAAATTAAGATTTGCATGTTACAAAGGTAATAAAAAAACATTTCGAATCAGAATATACGAAATTACAACGCTATGTTTATTTAACGGTTAGTTTAGTTTCTTGTGAAAATCATTTTATTATTCTAAAATAAAACTAAGAAACAGGATAATATTAATCGACAAATTTGAAAACTGCTAAATTTCTGTCAATTAGCTTAAAATTTTTAGCGGTCATGCCGTCTATAGGCCATGGCACATTTAATAACCCATTTCCCTTGTAGCAATCCACTTGTTTTTACCCTTTGCATATAAATTCATACATTCGAATTGGTTCTGAATATTCTGAGATGAAAGGCCATTAATTGTATTGGAGCTATTTGTCACAGAAACGGTAATAGAATTAGAAGAACCATCCACCCTAATAATTTTAAAAATTAATCCAGTTGAATTAATTGAAATAGGAGGTAAGGTTATTATTATATTACCGTTTGAAGCATCTACGAATTGCACCTGTTTACTAGTATATGTCAAAGTTATATTATTACTAATACTGTCACTCCCTGCGAGTCTTTGATTATTTAGATCTCCCCAAACAGCTCCAGTATACACTTTCATTGTACTATCAGCGTTATCAAAAACAGTTAATCCTTTGATAGGTGAAGCAATTGAGGCTACGTTACTCACACTTGGAAATTTGATACCTGTTTGTCCGATAAACTTATTTGTATTCAAATCCCCCCAAACAGCTCCAGTAAACACTTTCATCGTACTATCGGCGTTATCAAAAACAGTCAATCCTTTGATAGGTGAAGCTATAGAGGCTACGTTACTCACACTTGGAAATTTGATACCTGTTTGTCCGATAAACTTATTTGTATTCAAATCCCCCCAAACAGCACCAGTAAACACTTTCATTGTACTATCGGCGTTATCAAAAACAGTTAATCCTTTGATAGGTGAAGCAATTGAGGCTACGTTACTCACACTTGGAAATTTGATACCTGTTTGTCCGATAAACTTATTTGTAT
>Ga0114967_10001055_pt1 | contig 22914 bp, 19 predicted proteins | sample M_130628_MF_Meta_FD_92639 | JGI IMG/M metagenome (GOLD analysis project Ga0114967, IMG submission 92639) | Freshwater microbial communities from Lake Montjoie, Canada to study carbon cycling - M_130628_MF_MetaG | ecosystem: Environmental > Aquatic > Freshwater > Lake | place: Lake Montjoie... | reverse complement strand
GTGCTCCGTGGCCGCGAGACGCTCTTCGGCCATCTCGTCTCCGACACGATTCGCCGCTAGGCCTCGAGCGGGAATTGACCGACCCACGACTGGGCACCCTGCTGCCCACCGAAAACTGGGCGGCGTAGCGATCGTCACCGCCCCATGGAGGGCCCTCTCCCAGCAACGCTCTCGGCGTCGTGGATGCCGGCTCTGGTTCGATATAAAGTAGAGCTGTGGGCTTCCGCCCACAGAGTGTCGCACTCGCGTTGTTGGCATTTCCAGAGTCGGAGTGTCTGGCTGGCGAGTGTCACGGCCAAGGCTGGGAAAGGATGCGTGGCATGATCGTGCGAATGCCGTGGGTGCGTCATCTCGTGTTGCTCTGCGGTTTCCTGCCCATTGCCGGACGGGCTTCTGCAGACGGCGACGCCGTTCCAGCGGTTCGGTTCGACCGCGACATCCTGCCAATCCTTGCGGAGAACTGCTTCGCGTGCCACGGTCCCGATCCGGCCAACCGGCAGGCCGATCTGCGGCTCGATACCTCCGAGGGTTCAACCGCCGACCGCGACGGGGTTCGCGCGATTGTCCCGGGCAACCCGCAGGCGAGCGAGCTGCTCACCCGCGTCCATTCGTCGGACCCAGCCGTCGTGATGCCGCCGCCGGAGACGAACAAGCTGCTCACTGCCTCAGAAAAGGCGATCCTCGAGCGGTGGATCGCAGCCGGCGCGACTCGAGACGCCCACTGGGCCTACAGGCCGCTGGTCCGTCCGGAGATGCCTGCAGGAGACGCCGGCGGTCCGGTCGATGCCTTTCTCAACGCGGAGTTGGCGGCCGCAGGGCTCACACCGCTGCCCACCGTCAATCGGGTCACGCTGGCGCGGCGGGTCGCCCTCGATCTTACCGGTCTGCCGCTCGAGCCCGCGGAGATCGACGCCTTCGTGGCCGACCAATCTCCCGCTGCGTTTGAGCGACTCGTTGATGGGTTGCTTTCGAGCCCACAACACGCGGAGCGTTTGACCGCCTGGTGGCTCGATCTGGTGCGGTATGGCGACAGCGTGGGCTACCACGGGGATCAGGAGATCACGATGTGGCCTTACCGCGACTGGGTCATCGCCGCCTTCGCCGCAAACATGCCGTTTGATCAGTTCACACGAGAGCAACTCGCCGGCGATCTTTTGCCGAATGCCTCGCGCCAGAACAAGGTCGCGGCGAGCTTCAATCGGCTCAACCTCATGAGCGCCGAGGGGGGCGGTCAGGACAAGGAATACCATGCGAAATACGCCGCCGACCGGGTGCGTGCCACCAGCGGTGCCTGGCTCGGCTCCACGCTCGGCTGCGCGGAATGCCACGACCACAAGTTTGATCCCTTCACCACGCGGGACTTCTACGCGTTTGCCGCCTTCTTTGCGGATGTACAGGAGCGGGGCATCTACCACGGAGCCCATGCCAACGGGATCTGGGGGGAGATGATGCGGCTGCCCACGTCGGAGCAGGCTGCCAGACAGGCCACGCTGGAGGCGCGGATCGCCGAGCTCACACCACTCTACGAGGCCGACACCCCCGAACTCCTCGCCGCCCGTGCAGAGTGGATTGAGGTAGAAGCTGCCCGCCTGGTCCAGTCAGACGTGCCAGACGCCGAGGCGGCTGCCAACGACGAGAACAAAAAAAACGCAGTCACGCTTCCAAAGGAAGTGCGGGAGTCGCTGCGAGTGGAGGCCGCCGCGCGGAACGAGGCGCAGGTCAAGCTACTGGCCGACCACCACCGCACGCTTTGGCCGCCGCTTGACGGGGTGCGACAGGAACTCACTCAGCGGCGCAAGGAACTCGAGAGCGTGATCGCCGCGCAGCCGTTCATGCCTGCCACGATCGCCGGACCGCCACGTATGGTGCGGGTGCTTCTCCGCGGCAACTGGATGGACGATTCCGGTGCCGAGGTGCTGCCCGCCCCCCCTGCCTTCCTGCCCCGGGAACAGACACCACCCCACGATCAGCGACTCACCCGAGTCGACCTGGCCCGCTGGCTCACCGCTCCCGAGAATCCGCTGGTGGCCCGCGTTCTCGCCAACCGTCTGTGGGCGATCTGCTTCGGTCAGGGCCTCTCCCGCCGGCTCGACGACCATGGCGCGCAAGGCGAGCCGCCGAGCCACCCGGAACTACTCGACTGGCTGGCCTGCGAACTCCGCGACGGTGGCTGGGACATTCGCCGAGTGCTGAAAATACTGGTGACAAGCGAGGCCTACCAGCGGGCAAGCGCTTCGAGTGGACCAGCGGTTGAACGTGACCCTGAGAACCGGTTGCTCGCCCGCCAGAACCGCTACCGGATCGATGCCGAGATGGTCCGCGACACGGCGCTGGCAGCCAGCGGCCTGCTCGTTCGACAGGTGGGTGGCCCGAGCGTGCGGCCCTATCAACCCGCCGGCTACTGGGACTACCTCAACTTTCCTGCCCGCACCTATCAGGCCGATGTGGGTGACAAGCTCTATCGCCGCGGTCTCTACGTCCATTGGCAGCGGCAGTATCTCCATCCGGCGATGGTGGTGTTTGATGCACCCAGCCGCGAAGAATGCACGGCCCGCCGAGCCCGCTCCAACACGCCGCTGCAGGCACTCGTGCTGCTCAACGATCCAGAATATGTCGAAGCCGCTCGGGCGTTGGCGGCCAAAACCCTTGCCGAAGCCGGGAGCGATCCGGCTGACCGGGCCCGCTTCATGCTCCGCCGGGCGATCGGCCGGCTGCCTTCAGAAGAAGAGATCGCCGTGCTGACCGATCTGGTGGAGCGACAGCGGCAGTCGTGGGCAGGCGACACCGAAGCGGTCCACACTTTTCTTGCCGTCGGTGCCACCCCACCGCCTCCGACGGTCGATCCGGTCGATCTGGCCGCCTGGACCAGTGCCGCCCGCACGGTGCTGAATCTGCACGAGACATACTCTCGGAATTGACGCTTCTTCCCTTCCTCGCTCATCAGGCTCATCCCATGACTGCCTTCCATGCACCGCTCGTGTCACGCCGATCGCTGCTCGCCGATGTCGCCGGCGGGCTCGGTGCCATCGCTGTCGGCACCATGGCCGGCGGGGTGGGTGCTGCAGCCGCTGTTCGCGCGTCCGGTGCCCCGGCAGATCTCTGGCCAGGCGTGATCCGGGCCTATCATGTGCCGCCGAAAGCGAAGCGGGTGATCTGGCTCTACATGGCCGGTGGTATGACGCACCTCGACACGTTCGACCACAAGCCAAAGCTCGAGGCGATGCACGGCCAGCCAATGCCGGAGAGTTTCACCGCCGGCCAGCAGATCGCGCAGCTGCAGGGGCAGAAGCTCACCTGCATGGCACCCCAGCATTCCTTTCAGCGTGTGGGGCAGAGCGGTCAGGAGATCAGCACGATCTTTCCGGAGATTTCCGCCCGCATCGCCGATCGGATCGCGATCGTGAAGTCGATGCACACCGAGGCGATCAACCACGATCCAGCCCACACGTTCATGAACACCGGTTCGATGATCTCCGGCCGCCCGGCAGCGGGCAGCTGGCTGTGGTATGGCCTCGGCAACGATGCCCACGATCTGCCCGGATTCGTCGTGATGGTGAGCACCGGCAACTTCGGCCAGAAGCAGCCGATCGCCAGCCGACAATGGCATTCCGGCCTGCTCCCGAGCCGGTTCCAGGGAGTCTCGTTCCGTTCGCAGGGCGATCCGGTGTTCTACGTCAAGTCACCACCCGGTGTCGTGCCAGCGAGGCAGCGGGACGTGGTCGACGCCGTCTCCCGGCTCGATAATCTTCGCGGGGCGTGGGCCGACGATCCGGAGATTGCAGCCCGGCTGTCCCAATACGAACTCGCCTTCCAAATGCAGGCGAGCGTGCCCGAGCTCGTCGATCTCTCCGATGAGCCACAGAGCACTTTCGATCTCTACGGCACCAAGGGGGGCGACGGCTCGTTCGCAGCCAACTGCCTACTGGCCCGCCGGCTGGCTGAACGAGGTGTTCGCTTCATCCAGCTCTACCATCGTGACTGGGACCACCACGGCGGCGTGAAGGCGCACGTGCAAGGCACTGCGGCCGAAGTCGATCGCGGCGCCGCCGCACTGGTCGAAGACTTGGCCCGCCGCGGCATGCTCGACGAAACGCTCGTCGTCTTCGGCACCGAGTTCGGACGCACTCCAATGGCGCAGGGAGACGGCCGCGACCACCACATGAAGGCGTTTTCGATCTGGCTGGCCGGCGGCGGCATCAAGGGGGGCCTGACATATGGCGCCACAGACGATCTGGGCTACGGGGTCGTGGAGAATCCCGTCACGGTCCACGATCTGCATGCCACGCTCCTGCACCTGCTGGGAATCGACCACACCAGGCTCACCATCCGCTCCCAGGGCCGCGACTTTCGCCTCACCGACGTCCACGGGCATGTGGTGCACGACCTGATCGCCTGAGCCACCCGTCGCCTGTTGGTAAGACTTCTGGTAGTCTTCGGCTGATTCCCGGGTGGAAATGTTCCGTGTCTCTCTCTTCGGAGGTGTGTTCCCATGGCTGCATCCCGCACTCGACTCGGCCGCCGACAACTGCTCAAGGGCGGCCTCGCCGCAGCGGTCGCCCCGATGGTCATCCCGTCCTCCGCCCTCGGCCTCGACGGCGCGGTGCCGCCGAGCGAGCGGATCGTCGTGGGTGGCATCGGCATCGGCCGACGTGGTGAATACGACCTTGGCTGTTTCCTCGAGCAACCCGACGTGGTGTTTGCCGCCATCTGCGACGTAAAGCAGGGCCGCCGTGACGCCGTGAAGCAGATGGCCGACACGAAGTATGGCAATCAGGATTGCGCCCAGTATCGCGACTTCCACGAACTCCTCGACCGCAAGGACATCGATGCCGTCCTGATCGCCACTGGGCCCAACTGGCACGGGACGGCCTCGATGTATGCCGCGAAGGCGGGCAAGGACATCTACTGCGAAAAGCCCTGCACGAAGAACATCGCCGAGAGCCTCATCCTCCGCGACACCATGCGTCGCTGTGGAACCGTCTTCCAGGCAGGAACGCAGCGGCGAAATCTGCCCCACTTCGCCTTCGCCTGCGAGCTCGCCCGCACGGGCCGCCTTGGCAAGATGAAGAAGGTGTTTGCTCATCCCAACGGCATGCAGGCGCTGATGAGCGGCTGGCTGCCCGAGGAGCCGCTCCCGAATCCGGCCGTCGATGACTGGGACCGGTATCTCGGACCAGCGGCATGGCGGCCGTTCAACACCAAGACTCTTCAGGATGGATTCAATTTTGAAAAGGGTGGCGGGCTTGTTGGCGGTGGCGTGCTCGAATGGGGCTCGCACTGCGTCGACCTCTGCCAATGGGCCGTCAACGACTGCGCTCCACCGGTGGAATACAACCCGCCGAAAGACGGCTACATCGTGACCACCTACGCCGATGGCGTGGAACTGATCTTTCGCGAGAAGGACTGGATTCCGCTCGGCTCGTGCCCGGTGCGATTCGAGGGGGAGACGGGCTGGGTGGAGGCCGGCGACAGCGGCAAACTCGTCCTCAGCTCGCCGACGTTGCTCGCTGGACGAACGGTCGAGGAGATCGGCGGCTACCCGGCCACGTTCCACGTCCGCGACTTCCTCGACTGCGTGAAGACGCGAGGCCAGCCGAAGGGCAACGCCGACGCGGCCTGCAACGCCCACATCGCCTGCCACGCGACCAACGTTGCGATTGCCCTCAATCGCACCGTGAAATTCGACAACGCCACCAACACGTTCGTCGGCGACGACGAGGCCAACCGGATGCGTTCCGAGGCCCTTCGTGAGCCGTGGCGGCTGTAGTACCGAGTCTTTTTCCTGTCATTCCGTCTCTGTCATTCCATCTCAGCGTGCCTTTTTTGCAGGGCATGCGTCAGCCGTGGTGAAACACTTTCTGGAATCCCATCCCATGCCATTCGCCCATCGCTTCGCTGTTGCCTTCATCGCCTTCCTGCTTGGAATCACTTCCTTGTCGGCGGAGCCGTTGCCGAGCGAGCCCGAACTCCTGGCAGTGCTTCGCTCTGATGCCCCCGAAGCCGACAAGGCGATCACCTGCAAGCGACTGGCGATCAAGGGTTCGCCCGCGGCAGTCTCTGATCTCGCGAAGCTGTTGGACAACGAGCGGCTTGCCTCCTGGGCCCGCATCGCACTGGAGGCGATTCCCGGCCCAGAAGCCGATGCGGCACTGCGAAACGCGGCCGGTTCGCTCTCGGGACTGCGGCTGGTGGGCGTGATCAACTCCATCGGCGTCCGCCGGGATGCGGCTGCGTTGCCGATGCTCCAGGCCAAGCTGACCGATCAAGACGCTGAGGTATCTTCGGCTGCCCGGCATGCGATCGGCTCCATCGGCACGACTCAGGCCGCTGCAATTCTCACCAAGGCGATGGCTGTGCCGGGCGGATCCCTCGACGCCACGGCACAGGCTGGCGTCGTCTGCGCTGAACGCCTACTCGTCTCCGGCAAAAAGGCCGAGGCTCTGGCCCTCTATGACGCGATCCGCAAGGCGAGCGTCTCCGAGCAGCGGGTCGCGGAGGCCACGCGGGGCGCGATCCTGGCACGCGGCCTCGAGGGCATCCCGCTCCTGCTCGAAACACTCCGGTCGCCGTCGCCGCGGCTCTCGAACATGGCGCTGTATGCCGCCCGTGAACTCCAAGACGGCCCGCAGGCGGGCGCGGTCGACCTCGCGCTGGCGACCGAAATGGCGAAGCCGCCGGGCGACGCCGCTGCGGCCGATCGCGTCGTGAAGATCATCGATGTTCTGGCTGACAGAAACGCCGACGGCGGTGCCAGCGGTGCGGTTCTTCAAGCTGTGATCAACTCCGCAACCGGCCGTGCCAAGCCGATCCGTGTGGCAGCGATCGCCGCCGTGGGCCGGATCGGCAATGCCTCGGCCCTGACCCCGCTGCTTGTCTCGGCCGAAGACGCCGATGGAGACATCGCTCTCGTCGCCAACAAGGCACTTTCTAGTCTCGCTGGGTCTGAGGTCGATCGAGAGATCGTGACCCGACTGCCCAAGGCGGATGCCAACGTCCTGCCGGCGCTGGTGCGGGCGATTGGGAATCGTCAAATTGCTGCCGTTGCGGAACTCAAGCCGCTGGTGAACCATGCCAGCGATGGCGTCCGCACCTCCACGGTTGCGGCCCTGGGCAAGATCGTCGACCTTCCGAATCTCGGCATTCTGATCGACCAGGTCGTGAAGCCCTCCGTTGGGAGCGATGTCGCCAAGAAAGCGATCCTTGAAGCCAGCATCCGGATGGCCGATCGCGAGGCGTGTGCCGAGAAACTTGCGGTCGCCATCGACACCGCGCCGGCTGAGGCGAAGGTGACGCTCCTGGACGTGGTGGGCGAAGTCGGTGGAACGCGGGCGCTCGCCGCCGTCGCCGCGGCGGCGAAGTCGAACGACCCCGCCCTGCAGGACGCCTCCACTCGATTGCTGGGCAAATGGATGACACCCGACGCGGCTCCGGTGCTCTTGGAACTCTCCAAGTCCTTCACGGACGGCAAGTTCCAGACGCGTGCGATCCGCGGCTATATCCGGATCGCCCGGCAGATGGCGCTGCCAGACGCCGAGCGGGCTGAACTCTGCCGAAGCGCGCTCAAGGTTGCCAAGGATCCGGCCGACCAGAAGACGGTGCTCGAGATCCTGCCGCGGTATCCGAGCCCAGCCACACTCGCCGTCGCGAAGGAGGCTGCCACGATGCCCGGACTTGAGGCCGAGGCCACTGCGGCTGCGGCAGCGATCGAGCAAAAGTTGGCGAAACCCGCAGGCTGACGCGGTACGACTCGTCTGACGTGGGTTAGACTTTCCCCGTGGAAACAGACTTCGTCACTTGGCTGCTCGACCGCATCCCGCCCGACCCGCGGCTGGAGGTGCCCCCCGGCGATGACGCCGCCGTGCTGCGGCCGCCCGCCATGCGACGGACGGTCGTCACCGTCGACATGCTCACCGAGGGCGTCGATTTCATCCTTGGCCCCGACTGTCCGCCGCGGGCTGTCGGCCACAAGGCCGTGGCCGTGAGTCTGAGCGATCTGGCGGCGATGGGCTCCAGGCCCGAGGCCGTGGTCGTTGCCGTCTGCCTGCCACAAAAGGGCGGCGATGCGATCGCCCATGGGCTGCTCGAGGGCATTCAGGCAATCACCACCGAGCATGGCTGCACATTGGCCGGCGGCGACACCAACTCCTGGGACGGGCCGCTCGTCGTGAGCGTGACGGCGATTGGGAGCGTACCGCCGGGGCGTGCCTGGCGGCGCGACGGCGCAAAGCCGGGCGACCTGCTCGTCGTCACGGGAGCCTGCGGCGGCAGCCTGCTGGGCCGTCATCTCGCCGTGCAGCCGCGATGCCGCGAAGCGATTTTTATTGAAGGCCGATTCGAGGTGCATGCGGCCATCGACGTCAGCGACGGCCTCTCGCTCGACCTTTCGCGGATGATGCAGGCGAGCCGAACGGGCGCTGTCGTGCGACTGGCCGATGTGCCGATCCACGCCGATGCCCGTCGGATGAGCCTCCGGCCCGGAGACGGAAAAACTCCGCTCGACCATGCCCTCTCCGATGGCGAGGATTTTGAACTCATTCTCGCCATGCCAGCCGACGCCGCACATGCCCTCGTGGCGTCAGCGGGGCAGGCTCCGCTCGATCTGCCGATCACGATCATCGGCGAGGTGACGGCCGGTCCGGAGCTCATCGCTGAAGATGCCGCCGGCGGACGAACCGCACTCGAAACACGGGGCTACATTCATGCCTTCGACGGCTGACGGCAACGCGCCGCTGACACGCACCGTGGTGGTGACAGACGAGGCCTGCCTCGCGCCGCTGGCCCGACAACTGGTGGCGGTGCTGCCGCCGCAGGCGTTTGTCACACTCGAAGGCGATCTCGGCGCGGGCAAGACGACGTTCGTGAAGGCCGTGGCCGCGGCCATCGGCATTGACCCATCCGAGGTGGTCAGCCCAACCTTCGGACTGATCCACGTTCACGATATATTGGATGATCTGCTGCCCGGGTCCCACGACCGGCCGAAGCAGGACACTCCGAAGCGGCTCGTGCATGCCGATCTCTATCGTCTCTCAGGCGCTGGCGACCTGGCGGAGATCGGCTGGGAGGATGCGACCAGCGGACGATGCTGGGTGTTCGTCGAGTGGCCGCAGCGGGCACCGGAGGCCCTGCCTGCCGATCGGCTCGACATCACGATCGAGATCGACTCTGAAACCGGCCGTACGTTCCGGTTCACACAGCGTGGTGACTTCACGCTCGCCACTTTATGATGCCGAACCACCCACAACGCGAGGTTCCGATGCGACTCCATGCCCACTCCTCCTTGCTCTGCGTCGTCGACATCCAGGAACGACTCCTGCCTGCGATTCCCACGGGCCTGCAGGTGGTCGCCATGGCCGGCCGGCTCGCCGACGCGGCAGCACTCCTCGGTGTGCGCACCTTGCTCACGGAGCAGTATCCCCAGGGGCTCGGCCCCACGCCTCCAGACCTCGCCGCCACACTGCCACCCGCGCTGACGAAGATGGCATTCAGCTGCTGCGGCAGCGAGGCTTTCACGGCTGCCCTCTCGGACGACATCGAGTCTGCCCTGCTCTGCGGTCTCGAAACCCACGTCTGCATTCAGCAGACGGCCCTCGACCTGCTCGCCCGCGGGCTCACGGTGTTCATCGCTGTCGATGCCGTCGGCTCCCGGCATGCACTCGACCACGAGATCGCGCTGCGGCGTCTTGAGGCCTCCGGTGCGATCCTCACCACCACCGAAGCCGCGCTTTTCGAATGGTGCGGTTCAGCGGAGCATCCGCAGTTTCAGGCAGTCCGCAAGCTCGTTCTGGCCAACCGGGCTTCAGACCGGGCTTGATCAGGGTGACGGGATAGACGGTATGGCCGGTCCACCGGCGTCGACCGCATCCTTCGGCTCCAGCGTGAGGTCGACACGACCCTCCATGCCCGCAGCGGTCGGATCGGCAGCCAACTCGCGCAACCTGGCGATCTTCGACGCCGCGGAACGCTCGCCCGGCTGTTCCCGGCCAGGCGCCGAGCCAAACAGGATCGTCAGCGGCGGCGGGCCAACGAGTTCCCAGCGACGGAGTCCATATTTTCCTACAGGCCGGCATTCTGTGAGCCCGAGTTGCTTCCATTCAGGCCCGACTGCGAGCGCGAGCGCCGCCCCCTCCTCCACGAGCGGATCGCCCCATGTGGAGCCCTCCGGTCCCTGAGGACTCGACTCGACTCCTGAAATCCGCGGATAGATCGCTGCCGATTCGGCCGTGAAGTCGGCGCTTGGAAGCACGACGGCATCGGCATCGATCGCCAGCAACCCTCCCTTCACACCCACCATCGCCACCGGTTCGCGGCACTGAATTTCGACGGTGGCAGCGGCTGGATGCCGGGGGCTCACGTCCACGACAAGCTTCACCCATGGGTGCATTTCAAAGGCCCGCGCCAGCCGACGCGAGAGTTCGGGATCATCGAGCGGCAGGCCACCGTCAAGGCTCGCATTACGGAGAGCCTCCGCCTTGAGATCACAGCGCACCCAGGGGGCTACGCCCAGCAGTTCCACGGCATCGGGCGTCAGCACGACGTCGTGATGCATCCGGGTCGATTCTGAAACCCGCGACCAGATCCCCCAGCCAGCCAGAGCCGCTCCAGCGATCACTGCGATCGCACCGAGGCCCGCCCGGTGTTCGGTCAGAAAAGCAGCAAACCCGCCGGTTTCCGGCTCTTCGGCGATGAGCGGTCGACCACGGCGCGGAGGGGCACCCATACCATCGCCCCTTTCACCAGACTTCGATCTGCGGCGTGAGTTCCACACCCAACCGCTCGCGAACCTTCGCCCGCACCAACTCGATCAACGCCCGCACGTCGTCGCTCGGACACTTGGAAGATGCCACCATGTAGTTGGCGTGGGCCGCGTAGACCGCCGCCTCTCCAACCCGCAGGTCACGGCCACCGGCCTGCACGACGAGCGACTCCGCCGAACTGCCATGGGGATCCTTGAACATCATGGCGACAGACCGTGTTCCGGATGGCTGTTCCGACCGGGCTACGATCCACTGCTTCTGCATCCGCTTGGTGAGCCGCTCCGGATCTTCCTCGTCGAGTTCAAACCGGCAACTGATGATGATGCAGTCGTCCAGATTGCTCCACCGCGACTCAAAGGCGAGTTGCGGGCCAGACCGGGTCTCCACCGTGCCGTCGGGCAGCATCACGCTCACCTCGCGGACGCACTCGCCGATATCGCCACCGTGGCCACCGGAATTGCCCACAAGCGCGCCGCCGACCGTGCCCGGAATCCCGACGAGTGTCTCCAGCCCCGAGAGCCCTGCCTGCACGGCTGCCGAGACAGCGTGCACAAGCTTCGCACCCGCACCGACGCGAAGCATTGGCCGCTCCACGTCAATTCGGGAGAAGGCGGGGGCCGAGAGCCGCATCACGAGGCCGGGAAAGCCTGCCGAGGGTACGAGAATGTTGGAGCCGCCGCCGATCACGCGGAAGGGAATCCTCTGGGCATGACACCGCGTCACGAGCCGGGAGAGCGCCTCGACATCGACCGGCTCACAGAAATATCCGGCCTCACCGCCGATCCCCAGCCAGGTGTGATGGGACAGCGGCTCGCGGCACGACACCGCCAGCCCCAGATCGTCGAACGGCGTGCCGCCGCGCTGCGCGTCTGAAGGCAACACATCCACTGCCGTGCCATTGTGGCGAGACTTCATAAACAACACCTGCTGAATACCATTGAGACCGGAAGCCAGACCGGGCCGCGTGGGGATCGCCGGAACCGGTATTCTGCCCGACGCGAACGGCCGGCGTCCATCCGGCGCCGGCCGGGGTCTTTCACGCCGCATCCCGGCCCGACACAAACGGCTGTGGAACATGGGCGAGTTGCAGCCAACCGTCGACGACCGCGGCCAGCGGGAGCGGATCGCCGTCCGGATCGATCGGGTTCTGGCAACGGCCGCTGAGATCGCCCAGCACGAGCAGGCAGTCCTGCGGGCCCAGCCCTGACAGCAGCCTGTCGATTCGCGCGTAGGCCATCACGTCGGCCGCCTTTCCAGACTCGTTCATGAGCGTGTCGGGTACGACCAGACAGTCGTCGGCCCACCGCATGGTCCTGCGGTTGAAGGTGGCTGCCACTCGGCCTTCGACCTCGCGGCCCTCGACTTCACGCAGCGTCGCGTGCGGCCCCCGGGAGTCGGCCACCAGCCGTTCGGCACAGGCTGTTTCCGCCAGCACGACCAGCCGCCCACGAGTCAGTCGGCGGAGCCCGGAGAGCGTCGCAGACAGTGCATGGCCACTGGTTGGATGATCGACGAAGGTGGCATGGTCCTGGCCACGATCGATCCTTTCCAGGCGTCCTGCCACGCTCCCACACGACTCGATGCCCCGCGTGCTCCGCTCCAACGGCACCCGGTAGCGAAGGCCGATGGCAACCGCCAGCAGGCTGTCGCGGACGAACGAGGCCACCGGCGTGGACACCGCCACCGGCAGGGAGTGGCCACCCGCCTGCACGAGGAACGTCTGACCGAAAAGCGTCCGCTCAACCGGAGTGGCGGTGACGTCGGCAGGAACGGTGATCGCCGCTGTCAGCACACGGCCGCCGCCAGCAGTAGCCGCATGGCGGTCAACCAGCCGCCGCACCCGGTCGTCGTCGGCGGTGGCGATGAGGCAGCCGTCGGGGCCAAGGCAGTCGAGAATCCGCGCCTTGACCGCATGGTAGGCCAGCGACGTGCCGTGCATATCGAGATGGGCCGAACCGAGGTTCGTGACCACGACCGTGTCGCAGGCGACTCCCGCCAGACAGTCCGCGGCGAGCATGCTGCTGGAAACCTCGACGACCGCGTGCGTGCAGCCATCGGACTCGAGCCGACGGAGCCAGTTGGCAAGCACCACGGGCCGGCTCAGGTCGGCCACCACTGGCTCGGTAGCGTCGGCAGTCAGACACCCCAGATCCGACAGCACGCCCACCCGCAGTCCCGCCTCGGCAAGGACAGAGGCCGCCAGCCACGCCGTGGTCGTCTTGCCGCTCGTGCCGGTGATGGCGATCACCTTCAGCCGTCGGGCTGGATTGCCGGCGAAGGCATGCGTGAGCCTGGCCAGTGCCCCACTGCTCTCCGAGACGATGCACAGCGGCGTGCCAAAGGTCGGGATGATGCGTTCCGCAACGACCCCCGCCACGCCACGTGCAAGGGCCCGTTCAACATCGTCATGGCCGTCTCCCTCGGCCGTGAGCCGGGCCACGAAGACATCCCCTGGTCGACAGCGATCAGGGTCGTCGGAACAGCCCGTCGCGACGATGTCGTCGCAGGCGAAGAAAGTGGCTTCGGACAGGACTTCGGAGAGCCTGATGCCACGACCGGCAGACAAGCCGCCATGGCCCTTCCGCCCGGAACGCGGGGGATCGCCATCACTGTCGTGGTCGTGGAACCTATCGTCACGCATACCGGCCTCCTGCCTGGTACCGCAGCGAACCGTGTGTGCGACGCGAAGCGTGCAACACGGATCACGCGGGCTTGTGGAACCGCTACCACGTTCGTCCTTGAACATGGCCAGAGACGAATTGTCCGCCGCCTCCGAGACGGGTCAAGATCGGCTTCCCGAGATCCAAAAGCCGTCCTCGCATCCCGCCCAGCTTGCCAGCGCAGCCAGTGGCGTGGGACGATGCGGGAACGCGATATGATTCAAAACACCACTCCCACGATCGACTCCCTCCCATCTGTAGGCTTCCGCCGGCGTGTGCTGTGGATCGGGTCGGCCACCGGATTGGAACTGGGACTGGCCCGCACGGCTATTGGAAGCCAGGCCGACGTCATCGACGCCGAGAACCCACAGGCTGCCGTGACGCTGGCCGGCAACGCCGAAGCTGCAGAGATCACGCCGGTGTTTGCCGTACTCGCCTCCGACAGACCCGGGCGATTCACACTTGCCGACGTCCTCGGGCTCTCCCGTGCCTGGCCGCTGATGCCGATCGTGTCCGTGGCCGCAAGTCTTGTGGACGGCCGGAGGCGAAGCGGGCCGCAGCTTCCTGGCATCGAGGAGGTGCCCTGGCACGATCTCCCCAGCAGGTGCGGCTGGTGGCTGGCTGCGTTTGAGTCAGGACTGCCGAGCAGCCTCGGTCTGCCCACGGCGACCCGTCGAGAGGAGCGGCTGCTCGATTCGATGATGGGCCTGAAACGCCGAGGAGCAGCCAATCACGGCCGCCCCGCGATGGTGCATCTGCCTCCGATCGAGGTGTCGGTGGCCGCGTCGCACGGCGACGATCTGGAAGGGCTCTGCGATCTGCTCACTCTCGCCGGTCACCCGGTCGCAAACCGTCAGCTTGGCCGGCCACAGCTCGACGAAACGGCCGCCGCACTGGTCTGGGATGTCCGCGACCTCACGGCTCGCGACATCGAGTGGCTCCGCCTTCTGGCGGCCAACCGACCGCGTCTGTTCATCGTGATGCTCGACAGTTTTCCGCGGGGCGACACCGTACTCGCGGCGCTGCGGGCCGGCGCGGCCGCCATTCTGGGGCGGCCCGTATCCCTCGAGGCGTTGGCCGGTGCGCTCCTCTCTACAAGAACTGCCCAGGCCGCCCGAGCCACCCAGGCTGCTTCGGCCGGCCATGTCGGCCTTGGCGAAGCTGACCGACGCCGCTAGCATCCGCGGCTTGCAACGCCACCCGCCCCTGCCGACGCAGTTCCCGGCACCTTTCATGGTGCTCCTGGGACTCGTTTGTTGTGCCGTGTTTGTTGCTGCCGTGGGGTGTGCGCATCTGGCCGTGTCACCGCGCTGGAATCAGGCCGCTCTCCAGCAAGTGACGCCGGTCGGTTGGTCTGCAACGGACGGACTGCCGTCCCGTGCCGAGATCGTTGCCGGCCAACTCGTGATCCACGCCGATTTCCCACTGGCCGAGCAGCACCGCATCGTCCGGGAACTCGAGAGTCTCCGGACCGACGTCAGCCAGCAGCTCGGACTGCCGATCTCCGATGAACCGGTGCATCTCTACTTGTTTGAAAACAAGGATCGCTACGACACCTTTGCGGCCCGGCAGTTCCCCGGGTTTCCCATGCGGCGGGCCTTCTTTGTTGAGACCGATACCACACTCTCCGTCTTTGCCGTCTGGCAGGATCGGATCGCCGAGGATCTACGTCACGAAACGACGCACGGCTATGTGCATGCCGTTGCGCCGGCGATCCCGCTCTGGCTTGATGAAGGCGTGGCGGAATTCTTCGAGCTGCCGCGCAGCCAGCAGGGTGTCCACGCAGCGCACATCGCGCATCTCTCCGGCCGGCTGCTCGAGGGCACCTGGCGACCTGATATCGACCGGATGGAGGCGCTCGCCTCCGCGGGCGAGCTCTCGCAGGACCACTACGCCGAGGCCTGGTGCTGGACGCACTGGCTGCTGTGCACCACGCCCCAGCGGCAGCGACTGCTCCAGGACTATCTCGCCGACGTCCGCCGCGATGTGCAGGCGGCCCCGCTCTCCGCCAGACTGCGCTACGCCGAGGGCTCGGCGACCGACCTCTCAGCCACCCTCCGGGCACATCTGGAAACACTCGCCCCGCCCAACGATCAGTAGGTCCGGAGGGTTTCACCGACCCACGGCGGCGCTTCGCCATCCGGCGCACCGGTTTATAGTGGAGGCATGCCTGACAGCCCGCTCCGGATCCTGGTGATTGAGGACGATGCCGCATCGCGGGCTGCGCTCGCGCAGTGCCTTCGCGAAGAGCAGTTCGTCGTGTTCGCGGCGGCCGACGGAGTCGCCGGACTTGAAATTGCCCTCCGCGAGCCTCTCGACCTCGTCGTTCTCGACCTCATGCTGCCGAAGCTCGACGGCATCCATTTGCTCGAAAAACTCCGTCAGCGGACCGCCGTGCCGGTGATCGTCGTGTCGGCCAAGCGCGGGGAACACGACCGGATCGAGGCCCTCGATCTCGGTGCCGACGACTACCTCACCAAGCCGTTCACGGTCCGTGAACTGCTCGCTCGCATCCGGGCCGTGCTGCGCCGCAGCGAGCGAGAATCTTCGACGATCATCACCGTAGGCGACATCGCCATCGACCTCGATGCGAAGACGGCCTTGCGCCACGGCGTGAGGATCCAATTGACGCCAATGGAGTTCGAGGTGCTTGTGTTCCTGGCCCGGCGTCGCGGCAAACTCGTGCCCCGCGATCAGGTGCAGAAGCTGATCCATCCTGATGAAGATCACGATGTCAGTAATGTCGTCGACGTTCTCATGCTCCGGTTGCGGAAGAAGCTCGGACGGGATCTGATCACCACCCGTCGGGGTCAGGGATTCATCATCGATGCGTAGATTGTCGTTCCGTTCCCTCCGCTGGCGGTTCGCCTTCTGGTTTGGGCTCTTCATCTTGTTGCTCGCCATTGGAGCCCGCGCCGTACAGTTCCGCATGGCCGTCGAACTGCTTGCCCGTGACATCGACGCGCAGCTGTGGGCCAGGCTCGGTGCACTCAAGGCCCAGCAGCAGTTCGCTCCGGAAACCTTGCTCGACCCCACACTCCGACTTGGCGGACTCTTTCTGCCCGACATACGGACGGCGACCGACTGGAAGCCATCGGGCGTACTCCGCGCCATCATGCCGACCGTGAGCCGCACCGACCTCGCCGAACCGGCATTTCCGTGGTTTGCCGGCATCTGGCAGCACGACGGCACGACCGTCACCACGCTCGACCTCCCCCCGGGATTCTCCTGGGAGCCGGGCTGGCACGACCGCACCGACCGACTCTGGACGCAGGCCGACGGGCGGCTGCGACTCGCTGCCACCGCCGGCCGAGACAACACTCTGCTGCTCATCGGCACGTCGCTCGCCCCCCTCCACACCGCCGAACGGCAGGCGATTTTCTTCTACTCCTGGACACTTGCCGCGGCGAGTCTCCCGGGACTGCTCGTGGGCTGGCTGCTACTGACGCGGATGCTGAAGCCGCTCGACGGCATCGCGAGAACGGCAGAGCGAATCCGACAGGGGCATTTCGACGAGCGAATCGACGTTGCTGCCGCCGATTCGGAACTGGTCGGGATGGCCGAGACGATCAACAGCATGCTCGACCGCCTCGATGCCATCCGCATCATGCAGTCCCGCTTCAATGCGGATGTCGCCCATCAGGTATTGAACCCCGTCCACGGAATCCTGCTCCAGACCGACGTCGCCATGCAGCGGCCGCGCACGGGCGAGGAACTGCTGCACACCGTCACCAGCGTCCGCGGCCTCGCCGGCAGGATCCAGTCGCTCTGCGAGGCACTGCTGACCTACTCACGCAGCCAGGCCTTGGAGCCGACGCGACTGAACACGGTCGATCTCGACCCCGTCATCGACGCCGCCGTCGAGCAGACCGCGTCACTTGCTTCCGCCCGCGGTGTCACCATCGACAACAGTTCGTCCTCTGGCGTCGTCAGAGGGCAGCCCGAACTCCTGGAACAGGTGTTCGTCAATCTCCTCACCAACGCCATTTCTCACAGTCCTGTCGCCAGCACCGTGTCGATCGAGACCCGCGAACGCGACGGCCACAGCGTCGTGATCGTCACCGACCACGGCACGGGCATCAGCCCGACCGACGCCCCGCACATCTTCGAGCGATTTGTCCGTGGTGACAGCGGCGATTCGCCCAGCGGTGGCCACGGTCTCGGCCTGTCGATCTGCCAGAGCATCATGCAGAGCCACGGCGGAGATGTCGTCCATCGGCCGACGCCAGGAGGTGGGGCGACGTTCGAGGTGTGGTTTCCGCGAGCCGGAGCAGCCCTACCGCGATTGCCTCAGTCCTAGCTCTTTCGAAAGAGCGTACCGTGCTCGGTGATTTCGAAGCCGAGCTTCGTAAAGAGGTGCATGGCCGGACCGTTGGTCTCCGACACATGCGTCTCCGCCAGCGTCACCCCCTCCTGGGCGAGGTCGTGCAACGCCTCCGCCACCAGATAGTGGGCCAGCCCCTGCCGCCGCCTCTCGCCCTCGATGCCCACGTGTATCAGGCCGGTCGCCGACACCCCCCAGGCCGCCGCCAAGGGCTGCATGTCCCAGAATGAGGCCGTGCCGAGCAGCGCCTCGCCGGTACCACGCAACTCATAACGGCGGAGGGCGATCCCCGTCGTGGTCGCAGCCTCCCACCACGTCCGCCGTGCCGGCTCATCGATGACGCGGAGCGTCGTCGACCGCCGAATGGCCAGTTGCAGCCGATTCACGGGCGGCCGGAAGCCCGCCAGCGGTCGCCTCAGCACACCAATCCGCTCTCCCTCAGCGTATCCCGCATGGCGAAAGACCGCCTGCATGCCGGGCGAGGAGTCGAGGATGCCCGGCAGGTCGGCGCCGCCATAGAGTCCGAGATAGAAGCTTCGCATCTCGGCCGAGCCACCCCCCAGCAGGGTCGTCGCGCCGCGACGCCGCAGGTAGTTCTCACAGCGGTCGAGCAGGTCGGCGCCGATCCGCTCCTGCGCGACGTGCGGCACCACGACCACCAGCAGCGTCGTGCCCACGGACGTATCAATCGCCGAATGATCGGCGTTCGGACCGAAGGCCGCATGGGCAAAGCCGACCACTCGACCATCCTCAACGGCGACAAACAGCCCTTCCCTATCAAAATACGGTTTGGAGAAGACACCCGACTCGAGCAATGCCGAAGTCATTGGCTGCATCGCCGACTGTCCGAGATCGGCCGACCTCCAGGCGTCGGCCAGCTTCGGCGGATCGTCGTTGCGAAAGCAGCGAAATTCGATCACGCCGGCGACTCCGCTGCAGGCCCGTCGCCGGCTAACCGGATGAAAAGCCGGCCATTCTCGACGCGGATTTCATGCACCGTCTGCCGCATGGTGGCGCTGAGACGGTGACGGCCCGTGGTCACGTCAAACTGCCAGCCGTGCCAGGGGCATGTCAGCACCACGCCGCAGAGCGCACCGGTGCCGAGCGGCCCACCCTGATGCGGGCAGAGACCGTCGATCGCATGAAAGATGCCGTCGACGTTGGCGATCGCCACCATGCGACCGCCCGCAAGCCGTTCGATGCTCGTGCCAGGCGGGCACTCGGAAACGTCGGCGATCGGGATCCAGTCGCTCATGTCCAAGACATCGATCCAAGGCGGGACGGAGGGGGGACTGAGAGGGGGACCGTCGCCTGGACCGAGGGACGGTGCTGACACAATCCTCGACTCAGGCGGCGGCACGCGTCACTGTAGCCTTTGGCGGATCTCCCCGCCATCGCCGGTGCAGCCACCAGTATTGCGAGGGGGCGCGGCGGATCGTTCGTTCGAGCAGGGTCGTGTACCACTGCGAAATCGCTCGCAGATCGGCCGACTCCGGGCCGCCTTGGAGCGGATCGGCAACCCCCTCCAATCGGAGGTCGTAGTCGAACAGCCTCCGTCGCCGCGTGGCCGAGCAGACGAGCATCGGTGCTGAGGACGAGAGGGCAAACACGCCGATCGCCTTGTGCACGCTGGCCGGACGGCCGAAGAAGTCGACCCAACAACCCTTGGGCCCGGCCGCCTGGTCGCCAAGCAGGCCGATCACGCCATTATTCTCCAGCACGAGCGCCACGTCGGGAGCGCTCCCCTTCTTGGGCAGGATGATCTGGCCGCGTGACTCGCGGAACTTCGTCACGAACCGGTCGAGCAGTGGGTTGTCGAGTTCGCGGGCAACCGAGTAGATGCGAAACCCAAACAATCCAAACACGAAGGCCGACATTTCAAAGTTGCCGTAGTGGCCGGAGAGGATCACTTTGGGGCGGTCTGCCCAGAGCTCCCGCAACATCCGCTCCATGCCGTGGATGCGCAGATGCCGCCGCCAGGTGGTCTTGCGGATCACCCGTTCGGAGTGGGCGATCTCGATCACCATCAGGAGCAGGTGCTCCCACATGCCGCGGGCAGCCTCACGGCTCTGCTCGGGCGTCCAGTCGGGAAACGCCTGCCGGAGGTTGTCGCGGACCACCTGCCGCCGAATCTTCACCCGGTTGGCGAGCAGATCGGACGATGACCGCGCGAATCGTTCGCAGAAGCCTCGCGGCAACGACTGCACCACGCAAATCAGCACGCGCACCGCCACGTAGGCGAGCGTGTCGACAACCTGCGTGGCGAGCGAGCGGCGCATGGTAAGGATCGTCCCTGATTCAGCGGCGGCACTTCCCTGCACCGCACCCCGGAATTCTCGCGAACCCCGGCCCGTTCATCCAGATCGGTTCCGGACCCTGCCGGGATTCACCGGCCATCACACTGGGGTGGCCTTGCCGCCGACCCCCCCCGCTCAGCCCCCCCCGGCCGTGCCGGAGGCTGCCGTCTGAAGCACCACCAGGACAACGCTGACGGCATTAAACAGGCCGTGCAGGATGATCCCGGGCACGATCGACCCGGTCTGTCTGGCGAGGTAGCCGACGACGATTCCGAAGAAAAACAGTGGCACCCAGGCCAACCCCTGGCCCAAGTGGGCCAGCGCAAAGGCCAGGCTCGACACCACGATGGCCGTCACGCCACCCCACCGCGGTGCACGCGGTTCGAGCCAGCTCTCGAGCCACCCCTGTAAGACTCGCCGGAACAGAAACTCCTCGGCAATCGGGGCGGCGACGACGGCCGCGAAGGCCACAAGTCCGATCGAGAGCGGGTCGCGATGGGTAGTGAGAAAATCGACAATCGCATGGTGGTAGGGCACGATGCGATCGAGCACGGCGGCGAGCCCCAGCAGCGGCATGAGGATCAGGGCAAGGCCGCCTACCGCCAGCACCGCGTCATCACCGAGCCGGCTCAGGCCGCATCCCAGCGACGACCAGGCGGCGCCGCGCATGAGGAGATGGAGCATGGAGACGATCGTGGCAGCGAGCATGGCGACACTCCCGGCCGCCAGCCTCACGTGCAGCGATGCCGCGGGTGGCACGGCGGTGGCAGCCAGCACCTGAAAACCGAGGAACAAGAGCACGGTCGTGGCGACATCAACGCCGTTCCAAGAAACGGACGGATGCGGCCGCCTCTCCACCGCCGGGAGTCCACGCCGCGTCCGCCGGACGATCAGCCAGAGCACCGCGAGGCTGGCGGAGAAGCCACAGGCAGCCGGCAGCCACAAGGCCAGCATCTCCTGGCCTGAGGGTGCGCCGGCAGCCAATTGTGGAATCTCGTCAGGAATCTCGATCTCCATCGCTGGGCTCCCTGCTCGTCGGCTCCGGCTCCGTCAGCATGCCACGGGCCGCCACCAGATACTCCACGCCCGACCAGACCGTGCTCGCCACCGCAGCCCAGGCGGCCCAGGCGGCAGCCGTCCGCACACTCATCGGCCCGAGCATCTGGTCCGGTGCGGCCCGCGATAGCAGTTCCAGTGCAATCGCAGCACACTGCAGCACCATCTTGAGCTTGCCGGAAAAAGCCGCCGAGAAATCGTGTCCGGTGCGTTCCATCTCGGCGCGGATGGCCGTCACCACCAGTTCCCGGACCACGACCACCACTGCCATCCACGGCAGGATGGACGACGTGCCGCCCCGACCCGCAAGCAGAATGAACCCGCCGCAGACGATCACCTTGTCGACGAGAGGATCGAAGATCCGTCCGAGCCGGCTCACCTGCCCGAATCGCCGCGCCCACCAGCCATCGACCCAGTCGGTGGACGCCGCCACGAGAAAGAGAACCGTCGCTGCGGCATACCGCTCCTGCTCGATCACGCCAAACAGCACGATCGCAAGGAGAAGCCGGGCCGCCGAGAGCAGGTTCGGCACGGTCCAGACACGGTTCAGTGAATCACTCTGCATTTCGCTCTTCTATAACTCCCGCACAGAACCTCATCCCCAGATGCTGAGGAGCCGGTCGGAGGCACGCGCAGGAGCCGGTGAATTTTGCGACTCACGAACGATCGCCCATCGTCCACGAGCCTCCTGTAGCAAAATCCGCCGGCGACGAGCATGCCGCAGCCGGCGAACCGATATGTGTGACGTCAGCCCCATTTCGTCCAGCGTGAACAAGACCTAGCCCGCGTCATCCGCCACGCCCGCGAGGTCGTAGCCGCTCGAGGCCACGATCTCCACCGGCAGGATCCGGCCCGTCAGCGGCCGCGCGGCCGAACTTCCCGGGGCGGTCACGTAGACCACGCAGTCGATGTCGGGGGCATCGGCCTGCGACCTTCCGATCCAGACATCTTCCCGCTCTTCGCTCTGCCGGTCGATGATCACGTCGAGCGTCTTGCCGATTTGCCGCCGCGCATGCTCGTGGGCAATCGCCTGCTGCACCTCCATCAATGCATCCCGCCGGGCTGCTTTTTCATCGTCCGGCATGTGGCCATCGAGTTTGGCGGCTGGTGTGTCGGGCTCAAGCGAATAGGTGAACACTCCGACTCGCTCGAACTTCCACTGTTTCGCGAAGGCGACCATTTCCTCGAACTGCTCACGGGTCTCGCCCGGAAAGCCCGTGATGAACGTCGTCCGTAGCACGAGACCGGGAATCCGGCTGCGCAGCTTGGCAAGCAACTCCTCCGTCGGCCCCCGCGCGACGCGGCGTTGCATCCGCTTGAGCACCGGGTCGCTGGCGTGCTGCAGCGGCATGTCGAGATACGGGATGATCTTCGGGCTGGTCGCAATCTTGTCGATGAGCCGGTCGGTGAAGTGGATCGGATAGAGATACATCAGCCGGATCCACTGAATGCCGTCGACCTTCTCAAGTTCGTCGAGCAGTTCCACGAGCCGGGGCTCGCCGTAGAGATCGACACCGTAATAGGTCGTGTCTTGCGCGACGATCACCAGTTCTTTCACGCCGTCGGCGGCGAGTTCCCTCGCCTCACGGATCACCTCCTCGATCGGCTTGGTGGCGTGCTTGCCGCGCATCTTTGGAATGGCGCAGAACGTGCAAGTGCGGTCACAGCCCTCGGAGATCTTGAGGTAGGCCATGTGCCGCGGCGTGACCCGCATCCGGCCCGAATCGTCGAGGGCTCGGGCCGGCGCGGGCCGAAAGATGCTCCGTTGGTCGCCAAGGCCGCCAATGAGCCGCTCGGCAGCCCGACCGATCTCGTCCCGTGAG
>Ga0114967_10001052_pt1 | contig 22979 bp, 21 predicted proteins | sample M_130628_MF_Meta_FD_92639 | JGI IMG/M metagenome (GOLD analysis project Ga0114967, IMG submission 92639) | Freshwater microbial communities from Lake Montjoie, Canada to study carbon cycling - M_130628_MF_MetaG | ecosystem: Environmental > Aquatic > Freshwater > Lake | place: Lake Montjoie... | reverse complement strand
CGCTGGCGTTCCAATCTGTATCATATATCAATATGTCACTGCGATTTGTACTAACAGCTGAACCATATGTTAATGATGCTTGGCTAGCGGCCTGTATGCTGGCTATGTTATTACCACTGTTGGCTGCGCTACTGGCATTGGCCGCACTGCTCATCAACACTCTGATGTATGACACTCCAGCAATGGTGGTGTAGTTGGGAGTTATACTGGAAATCGTCTGACCGCTGGTGAGATATGTGGCCACAGTCAGCAAGTCAGACACACTGGCGCCTGTGGTGCTGGTGGTCAAAAAGTCAAATCTAGTGGAATTCAACGCACGATTGTACAGAGTGGCCACACTGCTGGTAACCACAGTGCTGATGTTTTGCGCACCATTGGTTGCCGCTACGGGACTGCTCACAGTGGCCACAGCATTCATAACGACTCTGGTGTATGCCACTGAGTTAACTGTGATGTAATTTCTTGTGATAGTGGATATTGTCTGACCATTTAGATACGTGGCAGTACTCAACACATCACCGGTTATCCACGGCGTTGAAGCCACTGCGGAATCATAGCTGGAAGTGGTGATCAAGAAATCGTTACGGCTGGTACTGAATGCCTGAGTATAAGCAGGTAACCATGGAGTTGTAACTCCTAATGTAATATTAGTACCGCTAGCTGAGGTAACTGTTAGAGCCTGACTTAGAACTATACGTGTGTACGCACCATTAGAAGTTGATTTTGGTTCGTTTAGTGCAAAGTTAGTTGTGATAGCTGTAATTGTAGTGCCGTTAGGAACTCCAGTTCCAGTTACAGCATCTCCCACAGTAGGTTGCGGTGATAATCCTGCAAGCGTTGCTGTGATACAATTATATCAGTACTGCCTAATGTAGTAGCATTTATATATCTGTAGCCAGTAATTGCTGTAAGATTAACTGTGGTCTGATTACCCAGTGTACTGGCAGGTGCCACAGTAAACACGATTCTTGTATATGTACCTCCAAGATAACTAGGAGTGATACTGCTGATAACACGTAACTGTCCCACTTGAATTTGTACGTTATCACCTGGAGCGATTGATGTTGAGGCTGCAGATTGTAATGTAGTATACTGAGCATTGGTGATCAAAATATCAATTCGACCAGACAGCACAGCGTTGTTGTAGTTTGTATTGCCGTATGGTTGAGTTCCACTGAAACCAACAGCAGTTATAGTTGGAGTAGTGTTAACCGACGCACTGGCAAGGTTACTGGCAAATGCCAATGCAGTTAGACTATTTGAAGCATTACCAAAACTTGCGGCATTTACAGTAGCAGTAATAATGTTAAAGCTGACCGCAGTCAATGAAACTGCGCTTGGAGCAAAAGCTCTAGCAGTGATCGACGTTGAAATTTTTCCAAAGACTACGGCACTACTAGTACTAGCACCACCACCCCATGTTACAGAACCACCTGCCGCAATTTGTGCAAAACTTGGCTGTCCACCTGCCGCACTTGAACTTAATCCGTTCCAAGTAATCTTAGTTGGATCAGTCGGGTAGTTAATAGGATTCAATATGCCTTGAACAACAATACCACCCGCATTGTTAGGTGTTGCTCCAGCCCAGGTTAAGTTTACGCCGTAGGTTCCTGAAGCTCCAGTTCCGCTAGTAAATGTTGGCGCAGTTGAGCTGAATGTTCCAGTACTGGTGGCTTGGTACCAGTTCTTGACTCCGGCACTTGTATATTGATAGTATAATCCGCTAGTTGCAGTGCCGCTAGCTGACCATTCATTTCCGGTAAATGGATCTGAAGAATTAACTGTGTTTGATGAAATTGCAATAGCATCTAGAAGAATTTGCGCTCGATTCAACAATTCTCGTTCGCCGAGATCTCCTGTTTGTGCATTTGATACACTGGGTGCTAGACGTATCAAGAAAGATGTAACTGGGTCCACACTGGCTGCAACACCAGTAGATGCATAGTTAAACAAGTAACCTCGATCGCTATCAAACTGACCGTCGATCATAAACGCACTACCCCAGTGACTAATAATTGGAGTAATAGTATTTGATACTAATATTACACCTTTGTTTATAGCATGGCTAGCGCCTGCACCTGCGCTAAATGTTTTATTTGATCCTGCTACGAATTGAGTTAACGAACTTCCTCTTTCACAATTTAATAAACTAGTGCTACTCTTGTTAGTGTATCGAATCAATTCGTTTTCAATCATTACAGTGCCCGCTGTAGGGAAGTACGAAGCATTTACTACCGGTATAGTAGTTGTGGTACTGTTAATTGCACTAGACAATTTATCCTTAGCACCTTCGTTAATAACTTCGTAGCGTACTGGCATATTACCAGTTCGCATGTAGGCTTCGCTGTTTACGTTGCTATTACGGAATCTGTGTGCAAAGCAATAGTTACCATCTGGGCCACGTAGCATAAAGTCGATAAATCCAGCACCGTACCAAGTCCACTGCATACCAATCATCTGCATTTTAGTTACATCTAATGTATAGCCGCTTTGGCCAGAACCGTTTAATGGATCTAAATTCCAATCAGATTGAGGTACAATTAAATCTATTGTTTTACATATTTTAGCACCTACTAGGTTAGTTACACCTCTATAATCAGGGGTAACTGACAAACTAGTATCACTAATAACATTCGATACTACATGGCTCATACCTCTTATAACTATACGATCTCCTGCTGCCAGTTGTTGTGTAAATCTAGTATTTGTTCCAGTTACTGCATTGGAATTTACACCCAAGCTAATAGTTCCTGCAACTTGAAAGGTACTTGATCGTTTTACCAAACTCATTTGAATACCGTCGTACTGCCAGAACATACCGTTTTGATCATCAAATGTTCCAGAACGAACAGTTGCACCGTGCCATCCACGAATACTCATTTGACATGGACTACCTAATTCGCCAGTTGTTGATCCCAATGCATTTATTGCAATCACTCGTAATCTTCTTTCGTCAACGATATTGCTTACTGTATAAATTCCGTTATAACCAGAGGTAGTAACATTATTGATTTGTATTTGAGCACCAATTTGACAACCGTGATCTACGTCGTCAATAGTAACAGTAATCGTTGATCCAGCAGTTGTTCCTGAAGCTGTAATACTTAAAATATCATAACTAGGTGCAAATAAGGCTCCGGTATTATACATAATACCTTTACCTGATTGGTAACGAATATACTTCTTACTCATACGAATTGCTTGCGCACCGTGGGCAGGACCGCCTGTACCAAGTTGAACGCCACCATCTAACGGTCTGTGTACGTAGTAACTGTCCGGTCTACTGTAAACAACACCGACTAGGGTGTTTGCTAGTATGCCAGGTGCTCTGGCAGTATATCGTAAACTTGTGTTAGTAGGAACCTGTTCAACATAAAATGCACCTGCGGCCAGTTGTGCATTTGCACCAGTACTACTTACAGTAGTCGTTATGCTATCACCTGGAATAAATCCGTGCGGGGATGTAAATTGTATTTCAATAGTTGCAATTGATGTATAGGTCAATGTGGCGGCATTTGCCACAGTACCAGTAGTAACATCACTAAATGTTATAGAACCAATAAAACTTACAGTGCCAGTTGCTACAGGAGTGCCAGCGTGTGATATTGCAGTGATTGCTCCGCCAGCAGTTACAGTCAATACTGTGATTTTAGCACCTAAGTTGCCACCTTGCACAGTGATCACATCACCAATTGCATATCCGCTGCCTGCTGATTGTACCGTGATTTCTTGAACACCCCCACCTAGCGCAACTGTATTAACAGTTAATCCTGTGCCGCCTGCGGGAGAAACAGTTGTAGCTACACCCGAACCAGATGAATATCCAGATCCATATTCTAGTGTTGCATCATCAAATGTTGCAACAGAGTTTATACCAGTTGCTCCAGTTACTGTGATATCTATATTATTACCAGGTTGATTGCCGCCAAGACTTGTGCCCGATATTGTGATAACTTCACCTACAACATATCCACCACCTACTGAGCTACCTGTTGATACCGAATAAATTGTGTCTATCCTAGCAATATTAAATGTTGCGCCAGAGCCAGAGCCGTTTGTGCTGTTAGGTACGATATTAGTATATGTTGCTGTAATGCCCTCAATAGCAGATGTTAATGCATCTGATAGTGTTAAGGTATTTTGAACAATATTTGTGACTTGTACTGCTACTCCGTCACCTCTATTTAATAACAGACCGGTAACTATACCTGCAGTACTTGTTACAATTATACTAGTATCTCCAATGTTGGCAGTTGTGTTTAGTTTGGTACTAGCCACAGTTCCGCCAGTTCCGGTTACTCCGGATATTTGGGCGCCAGCTGGTATGCCGGTTCCTGTTACTGGACTTCCTATTAATGGAGCTGGGCCAGTATAACCAACAAATGAACTGCCAGCAGGTACTGCCAATGAAGTTGTTATAGTTCCGCTTTGTCCGTTGGAGTAAACAGTAAATGTAGGTTGACCAACACTTGAGCCGGTGTAAAATCCGCCTGCTCGTAGTTGAGTATAACTAGAACTTAACAGTGTAGGATTACTTGTTCCTACTTTATTTTTTGCATAATAAGTAAAAGTAGTTGCTGTAGGAACACTTGCAACAATAAATGTTCCTTCTGCTCGGCCAAAACCCAACACACTGCTGGCCAATGCTTTGATTGTAAACACGTCGCCTACTAGGAATCCGTGAGCTGCCGTAGTTGTTACTGTGATAGTACTAGATCCAGTACCTGTTGGCGTATTTGTTACGCTGGCATCCGACACTACAGATGCTACTGCTTTATCGCTACCTGGTATTTCGTACACGCTAGGATAATTACGCATTGTTGAGATTGTTTGCCACTTGGTAGGCTGTAGTCCGTATTCAAAGTCAGCGTCAAGCATGGACTGTGGAATACCAACTTTTTGACGTTCCATAGCATCTGTTGCAATGCTGTTAAGACGAACTGTTTGTTCTTTAGCTTCTACAAAAATTTGTATACTGTCAGTCACCATGTGGGTGCTAGTGTCGACATCAAATGTAATGGTGGTTACTCGATCGTTGCCATATAAAGCTCCGGGAAAATCACTGTCATATGTTTCAGTGTAGGTTATCTCTGCCTTATAAGAAGGGTCTGCAAAATTATAATATATAATATTTCGACTGGTATTTGTAATTAATAATATATCTTTAAGTTTATAAAATCCAGGAAATTTAACCGATCCTCTATTGGAAACAACAGCAGGTAGTACTGACAATCCGGTATTAATTACATTGATAACAATATCAGCAAGAGTTGCTAATTTAGTTTTTCCAGCGGCTTCTGCAACGTATGCGTTATCTCTAACTTGTGTGAATGTAGTTTGTCTAAAAGTAAACGCCGCATTGGTTAAAATGTAATTTTGAATTAAATTTTTAATAAATGTGTGTGCAAAAACCTCGGGTTGGCGATCACCGTCTACTTGCGGTACTCCGCCTATCCAGTAGTATTGAGCATTAAAAACTGTTTGTCTATTGCCACCGTGTTTGAGATCTGATAGATATCCTTCTAACACATAACTAACGTCTCTTCTGCATTTTTCTGCATTATAGGTATAGTACGCATATGGTGAAATATTATTTGTTGCATTGTAAGCAATATAGGCAATAGTTTCTTCTTGTATAAATTTTTTATTTACTTCCAGTAGATAGGCTGCATTTGGATATAAATTAAGATCCGGAACAACGTTTCCAGGTGTAAATTTATAATTTGATATTTGTTTCTTTGCCATTTAAATTAATCCTCGTTTAGCTTAGTGCTATAGACATTGCAACCGATCTTGCGTCTACATATTTTTTATTTGTTGTATGGTTGTTTACTGTTGGTGTAGTATTTAATACTATATTTGAATCAGCTTGAATATCCCCAGATACATTTAACGAAGTTAATGTTCCAACTGATGTTAGATTTGAACCAACTACAATACTATTCAATGCAGTACCAGTTAACGTAGTTGCGCTGGCAGATACGGTAATATTTGCAGAACCGTTGAAACTGACACCGTTGATAGTACGAGCTGTTTGTAGGGTTGTTGCAGTACTAGCGTTGCCAGTTACTGCACCAGTTAGATTACCAGTAACATTACCAGTTAGTGCGGCTGTAATAGTGCCAGCACTAAAATTGCCACTTGCATCACGAGCAACAATTTTAGAAGCTGTGTTTGCATCGGTAGCATCAACAGCTAGTGTTATAGAGCTATTATTTGTTTGATTAGCAGTAAAAGAACCACCACCTGTTAAGTAAGAACCGGCGGTAACAGTCTGGGTGCCGTTGCCGATTCCTAATGAACTTATAGTACCTAAAGTCCAGGCTCGTGTAGCAAGGGTACTTCCGCCCTGGTTAACTCCGTCCATTATTCGTAAACTTCCTAAGTCTACGTCATAGACAACCATTCCAGAACTGTAGGACAGTCTGTCTAAATCAACAGCATTTTTTGCTTCTAATTTAATGCTATGCTCGGTTTTCATAATACTAGTCCTTTATAACTAGTATTTACCCGTTTTACTCTTTGAAATAATATTCGTAATTAACGCTGGTTGGATTTTCTTTACGGATTTTAGCACCGTTTTTAAGATGAAATCTTTTTGCCATTTCTGTTTGCGGACTTAGTGTTACAATACCTTTTAAGTCTTTAAATTCACTTTTTAACCAACTTGCGGCTTGCTGAAGTAGTGTTGCGCCTGCACCTGGGCTGTAACTCCATATGGTATAAAATACTGCAATGTTTTTATCCTTGCCCATGTCAATAAGATCTTGTTCATTTTCAGGAACATCTTTAAGCCATTGCATACAGGTAGCGGCAAGTATTTCTTCTCCTGCTTTGAGGATCAATATTTCTGCGGCTTCGTTAATACGTTGCTCAAGTGGAATATGTGGACGTACTGGATCGTCCTTGATTAGTCTAACTAACGGATCAGTAATGTCAGTGATATGATGTAATTCCATGCTCGCTACCTTTGTATTATATGCGTATTTATTATACTTATGTAAAAATACAATTACATTCAGATTACACATCATCTCCAGGCAAGTTGTTCAACAGTTCTCTCAATTTACTGCCAGCAACTTCAGCTTTGATCTTTGGCTTGGCCAGGTCAAATCCTTCTACAGGACTTGCACGTTCCCACGGAGCACTGGTTCCTCCAGCGTCATCAGCCGCAACAGTTTGTCGTTGTTTGATACTGTTGAGTAAACTTGAGCCAGCACTGGCTTGACCACTACCATAAGTATCTTCTTGTTCAAGATCCGTAATACGTAACGTATCAATGTTGAACTCCAAATCAATTTTCATACCAACACCGCTACTGCTACGAGTTTTCATCAGTTGGATTTGATACCGTCCACGCTCACGCATAGCACGACTTGTAAAGATACCAAACACATTATCTGCTGTCTGAATCTTACTTAACCCACCAGAGATATGGCTATGATCAAACTCTACTTCTTCAACAGCACCGCGATTCAATTGTGCCGCAGTAACAAACACACAGTTCTTTTCTACTGCAAGATTACGTAATTCTTCACTTACATACTTGTCTTTAACAAACAAGTTTTCAGCACTGATGCGCTTGCTCAATGGCATTAACAAGTCCATGTAGTCAACTAGTAATACATCAACTTTACGGTCCATTTTGATCTCATACTCTTTTAAATATGCACGAATGTCGTTGGCTGTTTTGCCACTGGGCATGTACTTGACTTGGAACTGTCCCGACTTCTTTCCAATCATCTTAACTTTCATTTCCACATCATCAAGATTCTTAAAAATCTCCCTAGTGGGTATGCCAGTTACCATTGCATCCACTCGCATACTAACCAATTCTTCACTCAATTCAAGTGTTAGATAGATTACATTATATCCAGCAAGAGCATAGTTGACACCAAGATTAGCCAAGAATAAGGATTTACCAGCACCGCTACCACCTGCCCAAATGTTGAGCTCGCCGCGGTTAAAGCCTCCAAACAACTTGTCATCAACTGCCTTCCAACCTGTAGAAATTTGTCCATTTTTATCCTTAATAGCCATTAGACGAGCACGAGGATCTTTAAAATAATCTGTACCCATGTCTCGTTGTAAACCAACTTGTACTGCCTGTTTAATCTTTTCTTCTACCGGACCATACTCACCTTTTTCTAACAAGTCTGCACTTTCTAGAATAGCACGTTCAAGTCCTTTGTGTCTGGTAAATGTTTCAAAGTCATTCATTAGCCATTCAAAATGTTCTTCACGCAAATCCGTAGCCGCTTTTAAATTACTGCCAGTGGCCGCATTTAAAATATCTGGTGTAGGCAACACATTATTTTCAGTCACATATTTGGTTAGAAATTCTGCTGGATCTTGTAGTTTTCTATCGAACAGTTTACTGTCAAAGATGCTTTGGCAACGCACAAACGTACCAGCATCTGCCAACATCATTTCTAAATACACACGCTGAATATCGTATCCGTAATCAACGTTTTGTCTTGCTTTATCTTTATTTTCACTCATACTATATTATACACTTTAATTAAACACTTTAACACCGTATTGGCTCTCGAAGTTTCTTGCATCTGCGTGGTCATTTACCATAGGCTTGCCTTTGATATTCAAACTTGTATTGAGTAACATAGGACATCCTGTTTGTGCATACCAAAGTTCTAAGAGTTTTCTAAACGGGCTTCCATCGTTTGGTACAGTTTGTACACGGCTAGTTCCATCACGATGCACAATGGCAGGATAGTAGCTAGGATGCCTGCAACGAGCGACCACTTGCATATACCTACTAGTACTCCAACCACAAGGCATATCAAAGTACATGTCCACATGTTCTTCAAGTATTGCTGGACCAAAAGGTCTAAATTCTTGTCGCTGTTTGATTGCATTTACTAAATCCTTAATATCGTTGCCTCTAGGGTCTGCTAATAAGCTTCGATTGCCCAATGCACGAGGGCCAAACTCTGCTGGACCACGGGCTAGTCCACATATTTTATTTTGTACAATATATTCTACAATTTCTTCATTAGATGAACTACCTTTAATATTGTATCCTAAGAATGGATTAGTCCAATCAGTATGCTGTTTCCAGTTAGGGTGTTTTGCCAGCACTGCTCCTATTGCACTGCCTGCATCACCAGGATTGGGGTATATCCATGTTTTATCAAAGTATTTTCCAGTAAGTCTATTGGCTAAACAATTCAATGCACATCCACCCATTAGTACTAGATTACGTGACCCAGTCATACTAGCGGCTTGTTGTAATACTCTTTCAAACGCCATTTCATACACAACTTGTGTTGCGGCCGCAATGTCAAATGTGTCGTTAATAACTAAATCAGGACGCCACGATTGGCACCCTCGATGTAAATTTTCTTTGATTCTAAATGCGTGTTGATAGTCATCGTTTGGCAAACTAACAAAGTCGTCAAGTATATCTCTAATAAGTTTATTAGGATTACCGTAAGCACTCATACCCATCAAGATATATTCTTCTTCGTTGGGTTTTAAATGACAACGTTGCGTCATCGCACTATAAAATAATCCCAAACTGTTAGGATAGTCTAAACTAGATATTTTTCTTAACACATTACCATTACCTTCCCATAAGGTGTATGTGGCAAATTCTCCAATAGCATCTAACACAACAACTGCGGCATTATCTAATCCACTTGTGTAGTATCCTGCTGCCGCATGACTCTTATGATGATTTACATAAGTTATGGGACAATTAATTCTATAGTTCTTTAAATACTTCTTAATATTGTTGTCTTGCCATTTCCACCCCTGGCCTGCAAATAATTGTCTTGCAGTTTTAAGATACGGGTTCTCGTACCAATACACACAAGAAGGTTCACCAAAACTCATAGCATGAGATAACAGCCCTGTGGATAAATTTCTATCATTTTTTACGCCGCTAAATCGTTCACTGTGACTGGCAAACACTAGTTTTTCGTCACAAAACACAGCCAAGGCCGCGTCGTGACTATTAGCTGATATTCCCCAGGAAATCATTTGTAGATGAACGGATCTCTTTTCCGTAACTCTTCTAAACGTTTTTTAAAGGCACGATGTTCTTGCCACTTGTGCCACGGGGACAACAGTATATTAATTATTCTTTGAACCATTTTTTTGCTCGCAATTGTATTTTTAAACCGTTTGATTCTTTTGCTGATACAACAAGCCATAGTGTAGCAAGTTTGCCCAGCTTGACTACAGCATCATTAATATCTTTAACACCCTCCGGCCAGTCGGGCATACTAACACTCCAACCATATTCAACTGCCTGCTCTAACGTTAGTTTGCCTGCTTCATCTCTGTCAGGTACTAGTACAAGTTCTTTACCTAACTGTTTTAATAACCAGTTTTGACTGTCTTTTATTTCTGCGCCTAACAAAGCACAGCCATTAATACTTAGTGCGTCAAAGGGGCCTTCGCTGATAATTACGAATTCTCTTTCGTCAGATTGTGCATCTAAGTTAAACACATACCCAGGTTGTTGTTCGCTCAAATATTTAGGTTTAGCATCATTAATAGCACGAGCAGTCCATCCAACTATTTCACCTTTATACAAGAACGGAATAATGATTCTGCTGTTGAATCCCACCTTGTTAGTCCAGTAAAACGGATACGCAAACGGATCAATTTTCCTTTCAATCAAGTATGCAACTGACTCAGCAAACTTTGTTGGAACTGCATAGTCGCCATCTGGAAGTTTCAAAAATGTAGTCAACTCTTCAAAGCTAATAGCATCCAAAGGCAATGCTCTAGTGTCAAACTTTGGAATAATAGTTCGAATTTCTGTTGTACTAGAGTCGTCTAGTCTAAGTGCTTCCAGTCTAAGTTGTGCAATAACATCATCTGGAATATTTAAATCCCGCATGAACTTATTCATTTTTTGACTGATATGTCTGCCTGGTTGCCAACTGCATTTAAACCCGCAATTGAAACAGTGATAGCTGATAGCATCGCCGGCATTAACGATAAAGCCACCACGTTGTCGTTTGTCGTCGCAACAGACAGCATTAAAGCTAATCCAACCACTTGGAGTAGTTTTACGCTTTCCTGGAAGATATTGTCTTAGTGTATCGGCTATGAGGCTCATAGCACATTATACTTAATATACAGTTACTTTGTCAACAGTTCCGGTTGGATATGTGTTATTAACACCAATCAATACTGGATCAATATATGTCCAAACCACACGAAAATAGTTGTAATCACCCACAGGAATATTGCTAAAAATACGTGTAGTTGTAGTTGCCACACTAGTTGTCCAAGATTGTAATGAAACTGCATTTTTGAAAGACTCTACACTGATAGTGCTGTCCTTAGTGCCTTGTATGTAAATGGTTCCAATATAATTAGTCATAGCTACTTCAAAACCCATTTCAGTTGTGGCAACTGCTTCGTAAAATTTACATGGTATTGCACTGGTATGATTTTTGACATTGCCTTGCAAGTCAATTTCTCCGCTGAATCTGTCATAAACCACATCATCTCTGAATGTTGGTAATGCATCACCAACCACTTCTATTTTGCCTTTTGCACCAAATCTACTGTCTGCATACAGCATTACATCCGCACCATTTTTCACAGCAGTTACGCTATATGTTAAAAATTGATGATTTAAATCTGCTAGATCATCTTCTGGAATAACCGTGCTAGCCAGCCCTTTGTAGGTAGTTTGTGGTGTCATTGGAGTAATGCTATAAGGACTGTTAGGCAGTGCATTACCAGCCATGTCCATGACATTTAAACTGATGTTAGTAAGTGTTGTCAAGTCAATTCGCTTTTGATCAGCATTCTTGATATCAAACTCTAGGGTATTATCTATACCATTGTAAATTTTTATTTGTCGTTGATACACGTTTGTATACTCCGTTGTAAATCCTGCCAGATTGGCTAATAGTTCAATTCTATTTGGATATAAATAACTTGAAATTTTTTGCATCTCACAGGAGTCCTTTAATAGTATTTATGGCAAAACTACGCGACAATATAGAACAAACCTTACCCTTCATTAGTGTAATAAATTACGGCGAAGAAGAATACGTGGGTATCATTATAAATCAAGATCAATTTGTCACAAGTTTTTACGATTTAAATGCTATCAAAACACCCGAAGAAAGAACCTTATTTTTAGAAATAGGCGAAACTTGGTGGTGGGAAAGTAACCGACAATTCCCTATCAACATATTTTGCAAAGATCAAATATATGTGTTTTCTTATGCTGTTAAAACATTCAACAGCAAAGATACACGTATAGTACTAGGTCCGGTTGTTAATTTGATGAATTTAACATTAAAACGTGTAAAACGTAAAAGTGTTCAATTAGTACGTAAAGTTCGTTAACTAAACCCGTAACTAACTTGCTCACATATTAAATTCATCTGTACTACCACCACTGCCGCATAAGCAACAGCATGTGCTTTCTTAAAATAGTAATCTTCATTCTCGGGTTTAATCCAAACCTCGTTCATAATCGTAGTCCAATCTTTCCCAATCAGATAACGTTTCGCGGGTCTGATCATCGCCAGTACTGCGGCCAACTGCTCTATAGACTTTGGCTTGCTTTGTCTCAGAATAGACCCATGCCCATTCACATGGAATAGGTTCTGGGTAAAGTCGTCTTGTTCTAGTAGATCCCATAATGGCTCAGTCTCCAGTAGTTGAGTTAAATGTTCTTTATTTCTCACACCGTTGTAGGCACTTACATTCAAAAAATCTATTTTAAAATATCCTCTATCCTCTGCTGTTTTGTAATCGATGGTACTTAAACCAGTTATGGGATTGTATGGGATAGCTGTACAATATATGCCTGTATTGTGTTTTTTATCTGTTTCAAGCACAGCCGTGACATGTTTAAACTTTTCCAAAGCTTCGGTTCTGTCAGCAAAGTCAATGTCAATATCAGGCATTATAAATTCGATTCCTTAGTTACTTGTTTAACAAGTTCTACATCAGCAGGTAGTCTTTTAAATTTATGAAGCCAAAATGGTAAATCAATTATTGTGCTGACAGAATCCAATTGTTCATCATTAAATTTTTTAAGCATGTCTTTTCCACTGTTACAATTTAATACTAGCCACGGACTAATTTTACCATCTTTAATATCATAACATGCTCTACTTAAACTCACATACAAAAAATAATGATTCCATGCACTATTATTATTCTCTGCCCACGTCATCATGTGACCAATACTACGTTGCAATGCAGTCTCTACAGTTTCAGTTTTAATAAGGTTTAAAACATATTCGGTATAAAGTTCGTCTCTACACCAGTGATCCAATTTTGCGCCGCTAACCACAATCCAGTCAATGAATCGTTCCGGATATAAAGGATTAACATTACTAACAAAACTGCCAAACTTAACAAAAGCATTATAATAAGGACTTTTAGCAAACTCCTCATATGTTTTATCCTGCCGACTGTTTTGCGTTTTTCTGTAAAATCTGTTGTATGTATCATAGCCTAATATAACGTGTTTTTCTGTTTTAGCCAACGCTCTACGTTTCTGTTCGCAAACATGTACTGCTAAGGTTTTTTCCTTAGAATACTTGTTACCACAATATTGACAAACATAATTTTTATCTATTAACGACATCATTTTAATTTTTTAGCTATCGTTGCTTCGTCCATACCATATTTACGTGCTAGGTCTTTTACTTCTTTATCTGTACTTATCTTGCTTAGTAATTCAATCTCATCTCTTTTTTTATTTGGATAAAGTTCTTCTAAAAACTTAGTTCGTTTGCTGTTACCGTCAGCCTTTTTCTTGTGCCCAATCCATTCGTGCCAGAATACTTTATCGCCGTTATAGCTACACATACACAATAACAACCACATTAATTTAGGATGTTTTTGCAGTAGATTCCAATTCTTATTAAAGTATTCGTTAACAGTTAATACAAAATGTTCTTGTATATCTTGTTTTTGACCTTGCACACTACTGACATATCTGTTAAGAATAAAGTATTCGCTCTTTAATGATTTTTGCTGGTCAGCATCCATTGCGTCCCAGAATTCTCGAACATTCTGATCCACTGCTGACAGTTTTTCCTTTAGTTCAATTTTATCACTCACGAATTTTATCCTTACTTAGTTTGTATATCATTATAGCACGATCCAAGGCCTTTTGTAAAGTGGGATTGGTTTTCGCCTCTCTATGAATATCACCCCACAATTTACTTTCTCGTATGTGTTCGATCAACGGTCTTCCGTCTTCAGTTCGGGGATCAGGTTTATCTTCCATTTCGTACTTGTAACCAATTAGTTTACGTTCAGTCTCGCCAAATTCTCGAGCATAAATTTCCTCGCCGTTACGTTCATATATATAAGTTGCCCCAGGTTTAAGCGACCCCATATTATTTTTCTCGAGGTACTAGTTTTGCGTCAAAGGCCATCACCGTCCGGTGACCTGTGCCTTTCCAGGGATACACCGTGTGCGGCAAATGACTTGGAAATAGAATTACAGTTCCGGCTACAGGATCGTATTTCCAATTATCATTCATAATAAATTTACTAATGTCTTTGGTGAACGGCAACCTAAAAAATATTTGACCATCACTGGGTGACGAATTTTCTTGCATTTCAGGCGAACTTATATAAATGTTTCCGCTTAGATCTCCGCCTGGATGACTATGCATTTCTTGATAATCTCCTTGGTACTGGCGAATGGTCCATATGCTTGTTACGGTGGCTTTACAGTATTTCAATTCCTCAGTTCCACTTTGTGCAGTAATTAATTCAAGATACCCATTACATATATTTTCAAGCCAGTGTATTAGCCAGCCAATATCTAAATTCATCTTATTAGGATATACTTGAATCTGTTGTCCTCCCCTAATGCTGAGGAACGGATTTCCGCTGTCATTTAATTCTGGGTGGCTGTGTAAATTTTCTGCTAGACCATATATTTTACTAAATTCAACCGGAGGTACTTGATCAATGGCAAGCACTACTGGTTGAAAGTATGCTACTTTTAATGTCATAATATTTTATCCAATTGTATAATTTCACTTTGTCTGCTGATTTCTTTGACAAAATATGCACAATCTGGCTTGTGTCCAAATCTAGTAGGAGTTGCTAACAGTTGTCCATTTTTCATTTTAGGAAAATACCATTTAACATCATTGTAAAAATTCACAATCTCAATCTTTTTAAATTCTACTCTAAAACTGCTTAACGGGTTAAAAATCAATGCTTCAAAACCTCTGTCATTCAAACTGGTTAATGGTAAAATTTCAATGTCACTAGCACAACTACTATCGCCAACTGCAATACTCCAATCTAATGGCATTGCAACTTCATCGTCTCCAATTTTAAGAACCATTGCAGGTGCATTAAAACTTTCTAAGAATATCAATGGCATGAAGAAAAAATCTGGTTCGTTTGCATCACTGTTGTCTAGCACTGCAAATCTGGTATTTTCGTCAACCTCCTCTGGTAAATTGTTCAATGAAAACGTTGTGTTATCTAATGTTAATATCTGCATAATTCCTTATTTTGACCAATCCACTTTTTCTAATGTAAATGGATATTTGGCTTCCTTGTAAAATTTCTTTCTTTCGGTGAGGTGCCGTTTAGCATACTTGCAGGTACTGGTAATGTCCCAGATTTGTACAAAATCTTTGTCCTCGGCTTTTCGAATACCGCGGCCAATTGATTGTATAACCCTTGTAAAGCTCTTTCCGGACTCCAGAAGAACCAAATTAAAAATCCTAGGGATATTAATACCCACAGCGGCCACACCGTAAGTCGCCACAATAATCTTGTTAGTAGATGTTTTAATTTCGTCATACTCTTCTTTCCGATCTTTGGTTTTTACTTCACCTGAAATAAAAACACTGTCCTCAATTTCATTTATTAAAAATTTGCCTGAGTCTATCCTGTTTACTAGGACCAGTGTGTTGCCTGATTGAGATATTTTCTTAATTAATTTGCTAATATAAATCATCCTGTCTTCATCAGTGACAAGATACTTTAATTCATCAGTATACGCTTTAAATTCTGGTAAGTCAACCATTTGCACAACATTAACATGGCATGCACTAAGTACACCCATGTCTTGTAATTCATGTGCTTTAATTCCGCCCACCACGTGTCCAATACTTGCAAAAATTTGTTCGTATTCGAATTTTTCTTTTGGTACAGTTCCAGTTAAACCCCAACGAATTGGAGCATTACACAAGTTTTGAGTGAGTAAATTCTTTAATACTTCAGCCTTTGCCATGTGTACTTCGTCAACAATAACTGTCTTAACTCCATCTAGGAATTCTGCAAGAGTAACAATATCATGCTCGTGATTTTTACTCTTTTTGTCTAAAATATTAAGACTTTGCCAAGTACAGATAGTATGTGTCTTGTTAAGATCCTTGCGATCTCCATAATAAACACCCACATCAAGCCCTACGTTAATAAAGTCTTCTTCTGTTTGTTCTACTAGACTTTTATTAGGAACAATAGTTATTGTACGACCATATTTTTCTGCAAGATGACTTAATGTTGCTGTTGTGATTGTTTTGCCAGCACCTGTGGCAATTTCTTGTAGACTTTGTGTGTTGATTAAAAATGTATTAATTGCCTCAACTTGATAGTCACGCAACATAATAGGTTGTCCAGCTTGCTGATGTCCTGTGGGCCATACTTTACCCAAGTCTGCCCAGTAGGTTTCTGTTACTGGTATAAAATTAATCTGTTGAGTAGTGCGTAAATCTTCTACTTCGTCTATCCCCACACCCATTTTAGCCAACACGTCAAGTATTGTTTCTAACTGACTAAGATATCCGTTGCCGCCCAGGCCAAACATACTGACCATTCCGTCCCAACGACCCAACTTGTATGCTGGATGATATCTTGCATACGGAATTTCATACTTGAATGTATTAGTTAATTTTTTCCTAGCATCTAACTGCAAACCTTCTAGTTTGATATTAACTTCGTCTCTGATTACTATTTTTACAGTCATGATAAAATGTGTTTTTCCACTATTGGAGCAGTGTCGGAATATTCTAAAATCAAATCACAACAATTTGTATACACTGCTGTTTTGCCGTGTCGCATTCCCATGACATTATCTAACACAATAACACTCATTGGCTTCCATGTGTTGGAAAGGAAAAATTTAGGGATTTTTCCACTCTGAACTCCTACTATTTTTGTGTCACTGTCTAGTGGTGAATTGTATTTTTTCTCACCAATCAATTGATTAAATTTTATACCAGTTTCGCTGTTGGGCAATCTAAAATAAATTCCTATGTCGTTATCGATACCACAAATTTCCAGTGCATTATTCAGTAAATTTAGGTTTTTTAGGTTTTTTGCTTCATCCCTACTATCGAAAATAACCATCAATGGCAATCGCTTTAGTTCAACCAACGTATCTAAGATTTTAATCAAAGAATACTGAGTTTTGTCAATCCACACCCGGGAGCCTGATCTGTTTGAAATTGTGGAAATTAGTGAATTTTCGTATTTTTCACTTTTTTCGTCATTTTTTAGAAAATACTGATATCGTTTGCTTCGGTCATTAATCAATATGCTGTCAGCAGGTGTTTCAATGCCTAAATCAGCGGTAATGTGTTTGACAAAATTCTGACTGGACATGGCTGTGATTAAAAACTGGTTTTCAAAATCAGCTTTTGACCATGATTTTATGGTGGCATAGTGAGTTTTTATGGTTTCATCGATATCAAAGTTTAATTTGTCTAAAGCCTCGTAAAGCATCACAAGATTATGCTCTGTGAGGTCGGCTTCGTAATTTTTACCAGGATTTCGTTGAGTGAAATTTTCGAGATTTTTTGACAAATTTTGCAAAATTTTACGAATTTGCGAACTAAACGTAAATTCTAAAACCAAGCAAGGCTCGTGCTCTAAATCTTTGCCAATATAAAATTTTCTCACTTGCTCGATGAATCTAAATCGTTGTGACCACGCCGGAGCCTTAATTGTCTCTAAAATTTCATCTTTAAAAATCTCAAATTTTTCACAATTTTCGACAAGAATTTTCAACAACAGCTTTGATTGGTTTTCGGTAATAAACACATTACTAGAAATTGCAGTTGCAAGACTTCGTAAGACTCTGCTGTCTCTTTTTGCCAATATTTCTTCAATAGTTGGACTATTGTGGTTTACAATTTTTAGTAATAATTTATCAACGGTGGTCATATAGTAATTGTAGTGTATTGATAGCCATAAGTCAAGACAATAGAAAAAAATAGGCCTTGTTTTATTTAAGGCCTATTAGTGGTAGTTTGAGCAAACTGATTACAACGAAGCATCTTCCATGCCAGCAACTCTTAGTTTAACAATGTTGGTAATTTGCCACTGTTTTTGATCAAGTGCCTTGGTTATACCAAGCCATCTGTTTCTAATCAGTGCAAATTCATTGATAATTTTTTCAAAGTCTACAACGTCAGCTTCGCCTTCTACAAACTTTTCACAGTCTCTAGAAGATAATGCTCTTTGATAATTTTCAAGATATTTCCGAAAATGTTGACTTTTTAAACGTCTAAGTTCAATGTTTAGGTATTCTAAAATAGCTTCAATTTCTTGTAATTGACTAAATCGTTGCTCTACTATGCCAGGCATACTAGCGGCTGCTTTTTCCACATTACCAGAAATACGGCATTCGTCCCTTGCGGCGATCAACTCTGAATTAAAGTGGTCTGCCGCATCAGGAATGTGCGAAATGTCTTTGCTAATTTTAGCGTACCAGCCCATTGTTATTCCAGTTCTTGATAATCGTCGTCTTCTTCTTCGGCTTCTTCATCTTCATTGAGATAATAAGAAATAGCCTGGTCTAAAATTTCGTCAACTCCAGTAGCGGCTTGCATCACACGATCCGACACACCAAAGTCTGCCAGCATGTCAATATATCTTTCTGCTACTGTTTCTAACTGCTTTTTATCTAAGTATTCAACAAAGTTTAACCAGATATCACCGATTTGTGTTTCATTCAACATTTTCATCTATCTCCGTAGGAATGGTTGTTGTTAAAGGTTTGATATGAAATTTTGCCATTAACATATCTAATTTATCATCTTTCCATTCTTTTCGGTAGAATTTGAATTCCTCACCTGTCTCGGGATCAACCCATTTGAGTCTATTGCCTTCTTGTTTTAACAAGCCGGCTTTTTCACACATATCAACCATTCCTGAATAAGGATTCATACCTGTTTCATACGGAATTTTAATTTGCACAGTTTCAAAAGGCTTGCTGTAACGAGTCTTCATAATTTTACAACTAGCACGAATGCCCATTACGTCACTTACTTTATTGCCATCCTCATCCTCTTTGAGTTTGAGTTTTTTCATAGCAACAACAATACTAGACGCATACACAAACCCTTGACCACCACTGATCTTGTCATCTGGATCAAACATGTCCTGTGATGCATAAGTGTGGTTAGTACAAACCATGCCCACGTTGTAACTACCAAACATGTTTACACAATTACGAACTAATGAGGTTAATGCTTTTGGCTTACGGCCCATATCCCCCTTCATGTCACCAGCTTGGAACTGATTAATGTCGGTAGGGGTAAGCAACATACCCAATGAGTCTATGACAAATAGGACTTTAGGACGCTCTGCCATTTCTTTGTACTCTTTCATGAATTCATGAATGGTTTTTGCCACATCATCAATCATTGCCATGTTGAGTTTAAGAAGTTTTTCTTCGCTGGTATCTACACCCAGTGCATGTAGCCATGTTTCGTCAAGTGCATTTTCTGTATCAATCAAGATAACATAGATACCTTGTTGTTGTGCATTTCGTACCAGATTACCTGAACAAATAAAACTTTTACCTGCACCAGATTCGCCAGCAAACACAGTAACCTTGCCCAAAGGAATGCCTTTGTTAAAATCACCGCTGATTAGGTAGTTGAGTGTGTAGTTACCTGTACTAACCCAATCTGTAGGATCGTTAAATCCTACTCCTAGACCATCAATACTTTTGGTCAAGGTTTTTCTAAATTTTGATAAATCGAAGGCTTTTGTAGCCATAAGTTAATTCTCCTATGATGATTTAAGGGGACCGAAGTCCCCTTATTTTTACTTTTGACGATTGCGAATCATTGCCAAGATGTCTTGGGCACGTGAATCACCACCTGCACTTGCTTCAGCTTTTGGTGCTGGAGCAGGTGTCGACTTAACTGCTGGAGCAGGTGTGTCGTCTTCATCATCATGATGAGATGCTTGTGGAACAGGAGCCGCCTTAGGAGCAGACTTATTTGGATCGCCAGTGTTCTGACTCATTCCTGCTGGTTTGAAATATTGTCCCCAGCGTTCCATGTCATATGGTTCGCCGTCGACTGATGCTTCAAACATTTCTTTCATAACTTTCAATTCAACTTCGCCGGGTTTCTTTGGCAAGAAATCTGACAAATTAAACAAACCATGTTGTTTGATTGCCGCTTGTTCTGCATCGTTTAACGGACGCTCACGACGTGCCCAACTTGAAGTTGAGTAGTCAGCATAGCCGCCTTTTGAACCTTTCTTCATGCGATAGTCTAAACCATGCACGTAGTCAGTTGGCAAATCTTCCAATTCTGGATCAACAAGTGCCGCACGAATTGATGTAAAGATTTGTGGTCCAATAATGAAACGACGAATTGGATTTTCTGGTTGCTCGTCTGTCTTTTCACCAAGTCCGTCTTCTGCAACAAAACCTTGGAAAATGTAACTGCGTTTTTTCCAGTACTTACGACCCATGTCTTCTAGACTTGGATCTTTAAACCAACCACGCACTTCTGCCAAAATTGGGCAAGCGTCACCATACATTTCTACGCATGGAACTTGTACTGTTACTGGTTTGCTTTCTGATTCACCTTTGATTCCAGCGAATGGCAATTTGATCATTGCACGTTCTACCCAGAAAAAAGTGTTGTCTTGATTACCGTCTGGTAAAAAACGAAGTGTGGACTCGCCGCCTTCTTTGAGATTCCAGAATGGATAAATTGACTTGTCTCCACCTGAACGATTGTTGTCTGAACCTTTCGATTCTGCTGCCTTGAGCTTTGCTCTGATTTCTGCTAAAGATGCCATAATTGTTCTCCTATTAATAGCCTTAGTTTGCTTTATGTGCCTATATTTGTTTTACACCCTGCAAAACAAAAAGTGCATACATGTTATTGTACGCACTTTTATTTAGTAAAGCAAGAGAAATCTTGCCTGAAATGTGACTAGTTTACTCGATTATCTGTGATGTACCAAACTGATAATTCTGTTCAATTCATCATTTTGGAAACCAACCGATTCAGCTGTTGCTGGTTTGTTGCTCACTGCCGCTTGCTGTGCGTTGTTCCATGTGGCATTTTTGTTAGCCGCAACTGGTGCAGATTGACCACCTAAGAAGTTTGGTAGAATTTTTTGAGCAGTTGTTCTAGTGTCTGGAGCGGCTTTTGTACCTCCCCATGTTGGATCAAACGCTTGAGCGCCAGCTTCATCATCGGTACTCATTGATGTTTGCGGTGCGGCCGCTGGTGCTGGTGCTGGCTTTGTAGCTTGGGCACCAGCCATTGGATTAGCAGGTTGTGTTGGGTCTGCGGCCGCTGTTGCCGCTGGAGTAACTACGCCAGTTTCTGGATTAGTAGTGCTACCATCTGGGTTTGTTATTGATACATTTTGTCCAGTTGCTGGATCAACTCCGTTGGCAGTTTGTGCCGCTGCCAATTGTTCTGGGCTTTGAGCAGGTGCCGCAGGTGCCGCAGGTGCCGCTGGTGCCGCAGGTTGATTCTGTGGAGCATTAGGATCAGTAGTTACGTCTGGATGTTTGGCCATTGCCGCTTTGGTTGCTGGCCCTAACTTGCCGTCAACTGTTAATTTTAATGTAGGATCTTTGGCATTTAATTTTGTTTGTAATTCTTGAACAGTAGCGGCCGGCATGGTCTTGTCGTATGCAACTTTCGGTGCTGCCGCAGGTGCCGCTGGCTTAGCAGGAGGCTTAGTAGCCTGTGTTCCAGCAGGTTTTGCTGGTGTACCGCCCGCCCATGTTGGTGCATATTTTTGGTAACCAGCTTTCATATCGTCCCATACGCCTTCGTCGACTTGGCTAGTTTTTTCATTCAAGCGAGCTGTTAAGTCTCGCAATTGTTGTTCGTTGATTTGTTTTTTCATATTAATTTCCAAAGTTAAGTTTGCCCATGATGTCTTTCATCATGTCACGTGGATTCATTTGTACACCAGGTGCTTGTATATTTTGATTAGGCATTTTATCGTGCATACCTTTCATTATACCGCCCATGGTATTTTTGAGTTGTCCTTGCATTGCATCTGGGTCGCTAGGATCAAAGTCCTGACCACCTATGTTAAATTTCATGCCTTTGATCTTGTTCACAGCATCGTCATAACTAGCGGATTTACCATCAATATTGCCTGAGCTAGTGTTAGATTGCGAAACTTTTGCGCCTGGGTTTTGTTGTTTCCACTGACTGAACAACTGGTCAATGTTCACGTTAGGATTTCCTTTTTGGAACTGTTGCATGATACTGGCAAAATGATCACCTGTTGGATCTTCGTCAATAGTTTGACTGACTCCTGACAAACGCATGATCTGATTGTGCTCATTGCCGCTGGGATCCATTTTATCAATCAGTTTTAAAACTTTGGCCAAATCATCTTCGCTGGCGTTTTTGAACTCGCCATTTTTAAAGTCTTTGACAACTTTGGTCTTGGCACGTGTGCCACCAATGGTGAAATTCTTTTCTTCTGAGTTCCAAAAACCTGCAACACTTTTTAGCATTTCGTGCGTACCACTGGCATTATCATCGGTGTCAAAACCAAAATCTGTTGGACTCATTCCACACTCTTCAATGCAATCATGCAGTGTCATTGTTTTATGACCAAAGTCTAAAGTAGTGTCTAACTTTGCGCCGTGATCTTTAGCAGTGTGAATTGCTTTGATTAATCCCTGACGTGCTAAGTGACGTGCTTGACTGTGTCCAGTATGTTTAGCACCGCTCTTGTCAGTAATTGTGCCTTTG
>Ga0114967_10001049_pt1 | contig 23005 bp, 19 predicted proteins | sample M_130628_MF_Meta_FD_92639 | JGI IMG/M metagenome (GOLD analysis project Ga0114967, IMG submission 92639) | Freshwater microbial communities from Lake Montjoie, Canada to study carbon cycling - M_130628_MF_MetaG | ecosystem: Environmental > Aquatic > Freshwater > Lake | place: Lake Montjoie... | reverse complement strand
GGGAACTCGAAAGTGACCATGGTTCACTTAGGACCTACTACGTTAAAGAAAATGACAGTATTGCTCAGAAGGCAGTTTTTAACCAAAGTAATTCTTTTATTTATTGGACCTTTAAAGATACTGTAGGAGGCACAAAAGTAAGTGTCCATTTCAAAGGTCAAATGGATTTATTGTCAAAAGTCACAATTTTTTTCAAGGGAGGGATTGAAGGTTTGTTGCATGAAGTTTGCGAGAAGAGTTTGCAAAATTTAGACAAGACACTGGATTACGAGCTAAAAACCTATTCTATAAAAGTGAATGGAATTTCGCAACGGTTGTCGGGTTATTGTTTAAAACAAACCGTTTCTTCCAAAATTAAGAATGTTGCTAAAAATATTAAGATCATTATGCCTCGTATGGTTCATTTTTTCAAGAAGAATCACATTGCGATTCAAGGCAAGCCCTTTGTACTGTATGAACGCTACGATAAAGCTAACGATTTTGTAACCATTTCCATTTGTATTCCCACAACTAAGCAACTCTATCTCATGCCGGGGAGTGATGTTACTTCGGGAGAAATTATAGCCTTTACCTGCTTAAAAACCACCTTAATGGGCGATCATTCCCATACGCAGCAAGCTTGGGCTGCTGCCAGAAAATATATTGACGACCATCAATTAAAAGAAAATATAGCAGGATATTATTCGGAAGTCTACGTCAAAACTATTGAGGATGTTAAACAACCCTCGAAATGGATCACTGAAATTTACATCCCTGTATTTCCTGTGGTACCTTTGGCAGTGACTGCTTCACCCCCTGTTAATCAAACGGTTCCCCCTACTAATACTCCCGTTTCGTCTCCATCGCAGCAAGTTCCATAAAAAAAAAGCGTAGGAGGATTAAACCTTTTGCGTTTTGTATTGTCTAATATGTAAATAGTTGTTTTGGAGAAAGAAAAAGATCTTATAGAAAGGTTGTCGAATCCTAAGACGCAAGAAGTTGCGTTTAAAGAATTGGTGCGCACTTATCAAAAGGTCTTATACTATCACATTAGGAATATCGCCTTAAATCATGATGACAGTGATGATATTTTGCAAAATACCTTTTTAAAAGTATTTGAAAAGTTATCAGAATTTAATGGAGACAGCAAATTATACTCGTGGTTGTATCGAATTGCGACCAATGAAGCTAGAAATTACATCCTTAAAAAAGCGAGGCGAAACGGAGATACTTATGAAAATTTTCAAACAAAAATAGCCGGAAACTTAGTAGCAGACAGCTATTTTGATGGAGACGAATTACAGTTAAAATTGCAAAAAGCGATCAGTTTATTACCAGAACGACAGCAATTAATTTTTAAAATGAAATATTTTGAAGAACTTAAATATGAAGAAATAGCGGATATACTAGGTGTTTCGGTGGGCGGACTAAAATCCAATTATCACTTAGCCGTAAAAAAAATTGAAGAATTTATTAATAAGCATTAAACCTTTTTTAATTAGCATTGTCTACTATATATGGAACCAAAAATTACATTATCTAAACACCCTAAAATAGACACGGGCTTTACGGTCCCCGAAGACTATTTTGATCACTTTCCCGATCAGGTCTTCAAAAAAATTCCAGTAACGACTGTAAAAGTTGTCCCATTTAAACGCAATAATCGTTTATGGTACTTCGTTGCTGCTTCATTTGTTGTAGGGCTAACATTATTACCCTATTATTGGTGGGAACAAAATACCCTTCAAGAAGTAGATAGCAGCACTATAGAAAATTACTTAGCCTATCAAGCCATGGTATCTGAAGACGAGATTGTAAATTTTCTTGATGAAAATGATTTAGAGAAAATGAAAATAGATTTAGATATTTCCAATAACGATTTGGAAAAAATCTTAGAAGAAACCCCTAACATTGAACAATACCTTATAGATTAAACATATGAAAATCAAACACACACTTAGATTACTTATAGTATTACTATCATTTACTGCGTTTGCACAAGATGGTCCACTACTACGCAAAAAGAAAGATCAAATTAAAGCATTAAAGGTTGCATTTATCACCAATGAATTGAACTTAACTCCGGAAGAGTCGGCTAAGTTTTGGCCTCTGTATAATGCTTATGAGGAAAAGCAGCAAGAAATAAAGAAGTTGCGGATGAAAGGATATCTTAACCGTATGGATGAGGAGTCATTTGGTAATTTAACCGATAAAGAAGCTACGGTTTTATTAGGACAGATAGAAAGTTATGAGGATGAATTATATCAGGTCAAGAAAAAATTTGTGACGAGTTTGAAGAACGTTTTATCCCCACTTAAAATTCTCAAATTAAAAAGGGCTGAGGATAATTTTAACAAAAAGCTGTTGCAGCAGTATCGTGATAAAAAACTGCGAAATTAAGAAACCAAGAGCGCTTTATATGCGCTCTTTTTAGTTAAAAATAATTTGGACAATCTTATCCTTACCCGCGGCAAAGGCGGTGTTTCTGTTAAGGAAGCGAATGGTGTATAAAGTTGGGTCGTTGCTAAGTTGTTGCCAAGAGGATCCGCTGTTGGAGGAATAGAATATTCCTGTAGCTCCAACGCATACCAAATTAGTACCCCTAGTTTTTGGGACGAATTGGATACAAGAAGCGTACCCAAACCCTTGCTTTTCGGCAAGAAGATTCCATGATTTTCCTCCGTCTACCGTAATGGCTTTATTTTGTGAATTGCTCCGTGGCATTTCATAATTTCCTCCAGCAATGATCCCTAATTGGCTGTCATAAAAATCGGCGGTATAGATTCCGGTCATGTTTTGTCCTTGCGTGATGGGAGTCTCTATTACACTCCAAGTAGTTCCTTTATTGGGAGAGAAAAAAACTCTTGCTTTTTTACCTCCGCTTATTATCCAGGTTTTATCCTTATAAATACTAATATTGGTGTTACTTGCTGCGAATGCGGCTTCAGCTTCTTCTGTGGGAGGAAGGTTAGAACAATCCATTTTTTGCCAAGTATTCCCTCCATCACGAGTTATTACTACCGAAAGACAGTTGGCCGTAGGATCACCCAGCGCCAGCCCTTCTTTGTCATTCCAAAAATTTAGGCTATCATAAAATACTTTTTCGTGGAATTCGTTGTATACCTTTTCGACTTTTAGTGTTGTTTTATCTATTTTGAAAATAAAAGCTGGATTACCAATATTTGCCAAAAAAATGGACGATTTGTTTTGCGCCATGCTTCTAAATTGTAATGAAAGGGTATCTGATTTTATCTGGATTTCCTCACTATGTTTGGTTTGCCAATCATAAAAACCAAGTTGGTTATGGTCGCCTGCATACCAGAGCTTGTTGCCATCTAAAAGGATTGCTCTGATGCTGATTTTGGCTTTTAAAATAGTGTCAATAGTCATTCTACTTGGAGATTGAGCTACAATGGCGCTATGGTTTACAACCAGAAAAAATAGTATTGAAAATATATTTCTTAGCATTATAATTTGGTATTAGTTCAGGCTAAGATACAAATTTTAAATCCTTAAGATTAGGTTAAATTACGCGAAGTAAGCGCTATGGCACAGTAATTGGGTAGGTGTCTGTAAATAATCACCAGTAAACACTATACCTTATGAAAACAACAATTATACACTTATCAATAGTAAGCCTATTGAGTTTTAGCAGTGTCATGGCCCAAGACAGAACTACGGTTAGCGCCAAGAGTTCTGAGATCAGCGATAATTTAGACTTGCGAGCAGTGGCCTCTTTATTTGGAGATTCCGAAAACTTAGCAGACTTTGAACAACGCTTAAATGATCCTAAAACACAAATTTCAAATTTGGACTTGAATGAAGACAATCAAGTAGATTATTTGCGGGTCATCGAAACCGTCGAAGGAACCGCTCATATTATTGTAATTCAATCGGTTTTAGGAAAAGATACCTTTCAAGATGTTGCCACTGTGGAAGTTGAACGTGATGCCAACAACCAAGTTCAAGTTCAAGTGGTAGGCGATGTCTATATGTATGGTACAAATTATATTTATGAACCTGTCTATGTTACCACACCAGTTATATACGCGAGTTTTTGGATTGGCAGTTACCATCCGTATTACTCTACGTGGTATTGGGGGTATTATCCCTCCTACTATTATGCATGGGAACCTTTTCCAATTTTTAGATACCGTAGTCATATTGGAATGTGCATCAATCATCACTATCAATACCGTTACGTAAATTACCGCCGATGTGAGGTTGCATACAATTCTTATAGAGGGCGCAGAGGGAATGGATATGAAACGCGCTATCCTAACCGTTCCTTCCAAGCAAGACGAGGTAACTATGCCAACCGTTATGAACTAGACAAAACCAGAAATATTAGAACGGTTGATACGCGAAATGACCAAAGAGAAACACCGGGACGTGTATCACCTCGAGGCAACATAGGGGTACGAAATGAAAGACCAAGAAGCAATGGAGAAGTGCGCGCTGAATCGCCACGAGCAACTACTCCAAGGAATTATAATACGTCACCTCGTGCAGCATCCCCAAGAAGTTCTGCACCACGATCAGTGAATACTGCGCCCCAAAGTGGCCATGTTAGGATTCATGAAACCCCACACAGCAGCACTCCTAGAGAAAATAGTTCGCCTAGAGTTCATGGCTCTGAAGGTGGCGGGCGAACAAATGGTGGTGGGAACCGCCGAGGATAAATATTACAAAACATAGCATTGAAAAGGCACCTTATTTTTAGGTGCCTTTATTTTACGATTGACTTTAAAAATAACGGTTTAAAAAAAAGAATATTTTAAAAAAAGAGTACATTTGTACCCTTTTAATAAACTTATTATGAGTGCTCATAATCATCAGCTTCACAGCAAGCTTACCGTAGGAGGATTACTTATTACCTTGGGAATTATTTATGGAGACATTGGAACTTCTCCCTTGTATGTAATGAAAGCGATAATAGGTTTGCATCATGTAATCAACACCGATATTATTTTAGGAGGTCTTTCCTGTATCTTTTGGACATTAACGTTGCAAACTACTTTAAAGTATGTCATCTTAACCTTGAGCGCAGATAATCATGGTGAGGGTGGAATTTTTGCCTTATATGCTTTGGTGAAAAGAACCAAGATTAAGTGGTTGATTGTACCCGCTATTGTCGGGGGAAGTGCCCTATTGGCCGATGGAATTATCACCCCTCCTATCTCTGTCGCCTCGGCTGTAGAAGGGATTAGAACCTTTTATCCGCAAATTAATACCGTTCCTATTGTTATTGCTATTTTGGTAATCTTATTTACAATACAACAATTTGGAACCAAATTAGTAGGTAAGTTTTTTGCTCCAATGATGTTGGTTTGGTTTAGTATGCTAGGGATTTTAGGTATCATACAAATAGGCGGTAATCTATCGGTATTTAAAGCTATTAACCCTTTTTATGCTTATAACTTACTGCGCATCCATCCTGATGGATTTTATGTGTTAGGCTTTGTTTTCTTGTGTACCACAGGAGCTGAAGCCCTGTATTCTGATATGGGACATTGCGGACGTAAAAACATTCGTATTAGCTGGATTTTTGTCAAAGCTACTTTGGTTCTAAATTATTTTGGTCAAGGTGCTTATTTAATTAAGCATGAAGGTGATACGTTGTATCATTTGGGCGGAAATAATGCGAATCCGTTTTACTTGGTCATGGAAAATTGGTTTCAACCGATTGGAATTGTAATTGCAACGATGGCTGCAGTGATTGCTTCACAAGCATTAATAAGTGGCTCTTTTACTTTAATTAATGAAGCCATGCGTTTGAGTTTTTGGCCTAAAGTAAAAATTAAATACCCCACTGATTTAAAAGGACAGTTATATATTCCTTCGATTAATTGGTTGTTATTAGCAGGCTGTATTGGTATCGTATTGCATTTTGAAGAATCAGGTAATATGGAAGCGGCTTACGGGTTGGCGATCGTATTATGCATGATCATGACGACCATCCTATTGAATTATTATTTGATAATGAAGCGTGTATCATGGTATATCATTGGTGCTATTATTTCGTTGTATTTGGCTATAGAGTTCAGTTTTTTGATTGCCAATTTGGATAAATTCCCTCATGGAGGTTATGTGACCTTATTTATTGCTTGTGTATTGATTGCCATCATGACCATTTGGTTCTTGGCAAAGAAAATCAGCAAGAATTATACTAAAATGGTCAAAATTGATAATTACAAAAAAGTCCTAGCCGAGTTGAGTTTGGATTTGTCGATACCAAAATATGCTACCCATCTTGTTTATATGACCAATTCCAACCGTGTGGATGAAATTGAAGAAAAGGTAATGTATTCCATTCTCCAAAAGCGACCTAAGCGTGCCGATATTTATTGGTTAATCCATGTAAATATTTTAAGCGAACCCTATCGCAAGGAATTTAAAGTAAATGAGATTATCAAGGATGATTTGTACCGGATTGACTTTTACTTAGGTTTTAGAGAACCGACCAAAATCAATTTAATGTTTAAGGAAGTGATTAAAGATATGGTGAAAAATGGCGAAGTAGATATCACCAGTCGTTATGAATCCTTGAATAAAAACAATATTATTGGCGACTTTAAATTTGTTCTTTCTGAGAAGTTCTTGTCGAACGATAGTGACTTGACATTCTTTGAAAAAATCATCATGTATTCTTATTTCTTCATGAAAAAATTAAGTTTGTCTGAGGAAAAAGGATTCGGATTGGATAGTAGTTCGGTGAAAATAGAACAATTCCCAATGGTCATTCATGCACCAGAGAATATTGAAATGAAGCGCATTTTTTCGCAATATTAAAACCACAAACCCGATAAAGTATTCTTTGATTCCTTTTACCTAAAGGTTTTAAAGAATACTTCTTTTTTATACCAAAAATGCAATATCTTTGCAGGCTTTATTTTTTACACCATGCGATTACATCGAAATTTAGTTTACACGACAATTGACTCTCTTAATGCCATTTTTAACGAAGGCGAATATGCTGATAAAGTGGTAGCGCGTGCTTTAAAAAAAGACAAACGTTGGGGCAGTTCTGACCGAAAATTTGTAGCGGAAACCATCTATGAGGTGGTACGTTGGAAGCGGTTGTATATGGAAATTGCCGATGTGAAGGAACCTTTTAATCGAGAAGATTTGTGGCGCATGTTTGCAGTTTGGGCGGTGCTGCGTGGTTATCCCATACCAGACTGGAGGCAATTAGAAGGCACTCCAGAGCGCAAAATTAAAGGGCGTTTTGACGAATTGTCGAAAATTCGAAAAATGCGAGAGTCTATACCTGATTGGATGGATGAATTGGGGGTAAAAGAATTAGGAGAAGATGTTTGGACTAAAGAAATTGCAGCCCAAAACCAGCCGGCCAAAGTTATATTAAGAGTCAACACTTTGAAGACTACAAAGGAGGCTTTGCATGCCTTACTGATGGATCTAAATATTGAAACTGAGTACCTGAAAGATCAGCCGGATGCTTTAGTATTAAAAGAACGAGCCAATGTTTTTTTGACCGATGCTTTTAAGCAAGGAATGTTTGAAGTACAAGATGCTTCCTCGCAGTTAGTTGCCGCCTTTTTGGATGTGCAACCAGGAATGCGGGTCGTTGATACTTGTGCAGGTGCCGGCGGAAAAACGTTGCACATGGCTTCCTTAATGCAAAATAAGGGCCAATTGATTGCGATGGATTTATACGAAAGTAAGTTAAAGCAATTGAAATTAAGAGCTAAACGCAATGGAGCCTTTAACATTGAATACCGCATAATCGATTCCACGAAGGTGATCAAAAAACTGCATGAAAAAGCGGATCGAGTGTTGATTGATGCACCATGTAGCGGTTTAGGAGTTTTAAAACGCAATCCTGATGCAAAATGGAAACTGCAACCGGAATTCATAGACAATATCAAGAAAATACAAGCAGAAGTACTAGAAAATTATGCCAAGATCGTGAAGCCTGGCGGGAAGTTGGTTTACGCCACTTGCTCTGTTTTACCCTCTGAAAATCAAGAACAAGTGCAAAAGTTTTTAGGCAGCGAAATTGGAAAAAGCTTTACTTTTGTAAAAGACACTAAAATTTTAGCACAAGACACTGGTTTTGATGGGTTTTATATGGCCCTTTTAGAACGAAAAACAGCATTATAACGAGAAGATGAAAAAAATTATAACCCTTATTGTATTCAGTTTTACCCTTATAGGGATTGCACAAACTAGTACAAACCAAGTCACTTCTACAGCGTCGATACCCGTAGGTTACTACAATAATGCCACTGGAACAGGCTACACGCTAAAGACCCAATTGTATTCCATCATTGCTCCACATACTACCTTAGTATTTGGCTCTGGATTATGGAATCTGTTTGCGACCTCAGATGTACGTCCTGATGGCTACGTTTGGGATATTTATTCAAATTGTAATTTTATTTTTGGTCTTGTTGCTAATGGCGGTAATCAAGATGATGGAACATTAGGAACTCTAGAATGTCAGCGTTTTAATAAAGAACATACTTTTCCAAAGAGTTGGTTTGGCGGTCAAGTATATCCCATGTATTCCGATGCTTTCATTGTGATGCCATCGGATAAAAAAGCCAATGGTTTGCGTGGCAATTTGGTGTATGCCAATGTGGCTTCCAACGTTACAAATAGTATTGGAAATGGATGGCGAATAGGAAGTTGCGTAACGGCAAATTACCCATACAATTTACAAGTTTTTGAACCAGCTGACCAATTTAAAGGCGATTTTGCTCGTAATTACTTTTACGTTGCAACCTGTTATGAAAATCAGATTGCCAATTGGCAAACAATTGACCCGAACGGAAATACTGTTCTTGATGGCACCAGCGATAAGGTCTTTGAACAATGGTATTTGGATATGCTCTATAGTTGGCACATCGCTGATCCCGTTAGCGACAAAGAAATCGACCGTAACAATGCCATTTATCCCGTGCAAGGTAATCGTAATCCCTTTGTAGACCATCCGGAATATGTAGAAATGATCTGGGGCAATGCTTTGAGCACCACAGTTTTTAATTCTTTATCAAAAATAATGGTGTATCCCAATCCCTCTAGCGATGGAACGTTAACCGTTAGCAGTCAAGTTGATTTGGAAGAAATTGATTTAATCACTGTTAATGGACAAGTTTTACAAAGAATAATAAATCCCCCACTGCAAAATCATAGCTATTCCCTCAGTAATTTACCCAAAGGATTTTACTTCTTACACGTAAAGAACCAGCAAGAATCGATTACCCACAAAGTGATTTTGAACTAAAGATAACATTAATTTAACGGTAAATAAAAACGTGGTTGGTATTCAACCGCGTTTTTTTGTTTTTCGTCGGAAAGCTTGACGAATAGGCGTTAATTCGTCGAGAAAACACGGAATTGCTTTGAACTTTAGGAGTACTTTACTATTTTTCGCCTCAAATTGTGTAACCCTTAAAACATTTATCAAATGTTAGAAGAAAAGAATGATAACCTGCATGATGCAGATGGAAATGAAGCCAACGAATCTCAAGAATTGGCAACGGTTGAAAATCAAGACATTGAAAGTGATTCAGCTGTAGAGGAAGTTGTTCCCTTGGTTGAAGAACAAGCTACTGAAGAAGAAACTGCTCCCGTAGAAGAAGTTGCTGAAGTTGCTGATTCTAATGACGAGGTTGCTGAAGACGTTGCTATTGTAGAAGAAGTTACTGAAGTTGCTGAAGTTGCTGCTCCTGTAGAAGAAGTTGTAGAAGCTATTACTCCTGTCGAAGAGTTTACTGAAGTTGCTGATTCTGATGCAGAGGTTGCTGAAGACGTTACTCCTATAGAAGAAGTTGATGAAGTTGCTGCTCCTGTAGAAGAAGTTGTAGAAGCTATTGCTCCGGTAGAAGAAAGTACTGAAGTTGCTGTTGAAGAAGCCCTTGCCTCTACTGACCATCATGCTGCCATCAGCGCTATAGAAGAGGTAAATGCGGAGGAAAGTGAAGACGAATCGTTAAAAGATCGTCATGACATTCCGATGTTAGATTACGAGACTTTATCTATGGAACAATTAGTTGACGAGTTAGCTGAACTAGCAGTAGTGGAAAAAGTAATGTCGGTTAAAGATCATGTTGAAGAGCTGAAAAAAGCATTCTTGTCAAAATATTATCATTTTATTGATGAGAAGAAAGAAGAATTTTATGCCGAGAATCCTGAGACTACTGAAGATTTCCATTATCAATTTCCTTTAAAAGCAAAATTTGATCAATTATACACACAGTATCGTGATAAAAAGAATGCCCATTTCCAAAGTTTACAAAACAACTTAAAATCGAATTTAGATACTCGATTGGCCATCGTGGAGGAGTTGAAGAACTTAATCCACAGTCAGGAAAGCATTCCCGTTACCCTAAAGAAATTTAACGACATTCGTGACCGCTGGAAAGTTGCCGGACCTATCCCTAAGGATAAGTACAATCATGTATGGAACAATTATCATTTCCATTTAGAAAATTTCTATGACATCCTGCATTTGGATCGTGAGATTCGCGATTTGGATTTCAAACATAATATGGTTCAAAAGCTTAAGATAATTGAGCGTGTTGAAGAATTAGTAAAAGAAGAAGACATCAACAAAGCCTTCCGTGAATTACAGGATTTACACCGTATTTGGAAAGAGGAAATCGGACCTGTGTCGCGTGATCACCGTGAAGAAATCTGGAATCGATTTAGCGATTTAACAAAACAAATGCATGACAAGCGTGAAGCGTTATATGAAAAACTACGCGAAGGCGAGACTGAAAATTTAAATAAGAAAAAAGAAATCGTAGCTCAAATCGAGGCATTGGCGCAAGAGAAAGTAGGTTCGCATGCTGCTTGGCAAGAGCAAATTGAAAAAGTGGAAGCTTTGCGAAATGCGTTCTTTGGCATTGGTAAAGTGCCGGCAGAACTAAACGAAGACCTATGGGCTTCCTTTAAAAATGCGGTTCGTGATTTCAATATTCTTAAGAATTCCTTTTACAAGGATATTAAGAAAGACCAGAATGACAACTTAAGCAAAAAACAAGCATTAGTTGCCAGAGCACAGGAATTGAAAGACAGTACCGACTTTGCCACAACGACTCCGTTGTTTAAACAAATTCAAGAAGAATGGAAAACGATTGGGCATGTACCAAGAAAATTATCGGATAAGCTTTGGACTGAATTCAGAGCGGCTTGTAATGAGTACTTTGAGAAATTAAAAGAGCAGAAATCGGAAGTAAATGAAGAGGAAGTAGCTGCTTTTGAAAATAAAAAAGCATACTTAGAAACGTTGAGAAGTTTCGAACTTACGGGGGAGCATCGAACCGATTTAGACGCAATCAAAGCCCATATTGAAACTTGGAAAGGATTTGGTAAAGTACCGTTTGCTCGTCGTCATATTGAAGGAAAGTTCAATAAAATCTTAGATGTACTATTTGAAAAATTGAGTGCTAGTAAAAAGGACAATGAAAAAGCCCGCTATGCAAACAAATTAGATTATTTGGCTAACTCTGATAGTCGTAAATTAGACAACGAGAAGGTATTTATCATACGCAAAATTGATGAAGTACAAGGTGAGATTTTCCAGTTGGAAAATAACATCCAATTCTTTGCTAATGCGAAAGGAGATAATCCAATGGTTAAAGAGGTATTGAAAAGTATCGAACGACACAAAGAAGAATTGGTATCTTGGAAAGACAAGTTGAAACAACTAAGAAGCTTGAAGACTGAAGAATAATTAGAAAGCCCCGACTAAGTTGGGGCTTTTTTTATTGCTGTATTTTGGAAGCTAAAAGATAAATTACTGCCATTCGGATGGCTACACCATTCTCTACTTGGTCTAAAATAACCGATTGCTTCGAATCGGCTACATCTGAAGTGATTTCGACTCCCCTATTGATCGGGCCTGGATGCATGATGATGATTTCTTTGGACAAGGAATCAAGTAAGGCTTTATCAACACCATATTGTTGGGCGTATTCTCTAGTGGATGGGAAATAATTAACGTCCATGCGTTCGTTTTGTACCCGTAACATATTGGCTACATCACACCATTCCAGCGCTTTGCGCAAGTTAGGTTCAACGGTAACCCCCAAACTTTCAATATGTTTAGGAATCAAAGTTTTTGGACCACAAACTTTGACTTGTGCGCCTTGCATTTGGAGTGCATAGATATTAGACAACGCCACTCTGGAATGTAAGATATCGCCAACGATCACTACTTTCTTACCTCCTACTTCACCAAGTCGTTCTCTGATGGAAAAACTGTCGAGTAGCGCTTGCGTCGGATGCTCGTGAGCACCGTCACCGGCATTAACGATACTAGCTTTAACATTTTGCGACAAGAAATAAGCCGCCCCGGGATTTGCATGACGCATAACCACCATGTCAACTTTCATAGCAAGAATGTTATTTACGGTATCGATTAATGTTTCCCCTTTTTTCACCGAAGACTGTGCTGCGGAGAAGCTAATGACATCAGCAGAAAGTCGTTTTTGCGCTAATTCAAAAGATAACTTTGTTCGTGTACTATTTTCGAAAAAGATGTTAGCGATTGTGATATCTCGTAAAGAAGGCACTTTTTTAATCGGGCGGTTGATGACTTCTTTAAAATGATCGGCAGTTTCAAAAATCAAATCAATATCTCCTTTTTGGAGGTATTTAATACCTAATAAATGGTTGACTGATAGTTCTGACATTATGGTTTTGTGTTGTTGTCGGTTGGTTTAAATTAAATATACAGCATCTTCCCCCTCGTTTTCTTTCCAGCATACTTTGACTTTCTCATCTTCAATGGCGTCGACTTGGCGTCCACGGTAATCCGGTTGGATGGGTAAATGACGGCTGAATCTTCGATCGATCAATACCATAAGTTCCACTTCAGAGGGGCGTCCGAAAGATTGAATTGCAGTTAAAGCAGCATTAATGCTCCGACCTGTATATAGCACATCATCGATGAATATCACTTTCTTATCTTCGACTAGAAAATCGATTTGCGTTTTATTGGCTTCCAATTGCTTCTCGCCCCTACGGAAATCGTCTCTAAAAAAAGTAATATCGAGAAATCCTAAGGGAACATTTTTGATAGCGTATTCCTGTTCCAATAAATTTTTAATGCGGTTGGCTAAATAAATACCTCTGGGTTGAAGGCCTATTAATACGGTATTGGAAAAATCAAAGTGCTTTTCGATTAACTGACAAGCCAAACGATGGAGTATGATATTGACTTCTTTGGAAGTGAGCAATACTTTTTGACTCATGATACTGTTGTTTGGGTTGTAAAAGTAGTATTTTTTATTGAGCGAGTCAACTGAAAGGAGGAATTTAGAATCAGTTATAAAAAAACTCCCACTACAAGTGGGAGTTTTTTATTATTAGTTATACATCTTCTTTCTTAACTCTTGAACTTTATCGTCTTCAAGGTATTCGTCAAATGTCATGTAGCGATCAATTACGCCGTTGGGTGTAATTTCTAACACTCTATTGGCCACTGTTTGCGCAAACTCATGGTCGTGCGTAGTGAACAATACCGAACCTTTAAAGTTTTTTAATGAGTTGTTAAATGCGGTAATCGATTCAAGGTCCAAGTGGTTGGTTGGTTCGTCCAGCATCAAGACGTTAGCTCGAATCATCATCATGCGGGATAACATACAACGCACTTTCTCCCCTCCTGACAATACGGTACATTTTTTTAAGGCCTCTTCTCCCGAGAAAATCATTTTTCCTAAGAAGCCACGCACGTATACTTCGTCTCGTTCTTCTTCAGTTTTAACGAACTGGCGCAACCAGTCCACTAGATTAAGACTACCGTCCGTAAAAAACTGGCTATTGTCATTGGGCAAGTACGATTGATTGGTAGTGATCCCCCAGTCATAAGTTCCCGCATCGGCCGTTTGATTTCCGTTTATTATTTCATAAAACGCCGTGGTCGCACGCGAATCTTTAGAAAACACGACTACTTTATCTCCTTTGGCCATATTTAAATCCACATTCTTAAACAGCAGTTCGCCATCCACAGAAGCCGCAAGGTTTTGTATATGCAGGATTTGATCTCCCGCTTCGCGTTCTACATCAAAAATAATCGCAGGGTATCTACGACTTGAAGGTTTGATTTCGTCTAAGTTTAATTTCTCAATCATCTTTTTACGAGACGTAGCTTGTTTAGACTTTGCTACGTTGGCACTAAAACGACGGATGAATTCTTCCAACTCAGCTTTCTTTTCCTCGGCTTTCTTATTTTGTTGTGCTTTTTGGCGGGCTGCTAGTTGGCTAGACTCATACCAAAAAGTATAGTTTCCAGAATAATGGTTAATTTTTCCAAAATCAATATCCGAAATGTGTGTACAAACCGAATCCAAGAAGTGACGGTCGTGCGATACTACGATCACGGTATTATCATAATTCGCTAAAAAGTTTTCTAACCACGAAATGGTTTCAAAATCCAAGTCGTTCGTAGGCTCATCCATAACTAAAACATCGGGGTTTCCAAATAGCGCCTGTGCTAAAAGGACGCGTACTTTCATCTTCCCTTCCATCTCCGACATTAAGGTATAATGCATGTCGGCAGAAATGCCTAAGTTGGATAACATCGCTCCGGCATCCGACTCGGCGTTCCACCCGTTCATTTCTTCAAATTGCACTTGAAGTTCCCCTATTCGATCGGCATTTTTATCATCATAGTCGGCATACAAGGCATCCATTTCCGATTTAACGGCAAACAATATTTTGTTCCCTATCATGACGGTTTCTAATACCGTATGCTCGTCAAACATATTGTGGTTTTGGTTTAGCACCGACATACGCTTTCCTGGTTCTAAGATTACTCTTCCTGAAGTAGGATCGATATCTCCGGCTAAGATTTTTAAGAAGGTCGATTTACCTGCACCATTGGCTCCAATTACGCCATAGCAATTGCCTTGGGTAAAGGTGCTGTTTACTTCGTCAAATAATATTCTTTTACCAAATTGAACCGATAAATTAGAAACTGTAAGCATGAATTGTATTTTATTAAATTTGGTGCAAAAGTAAGGAATAGTGTTCAGTGTACCTTCACTCCCACGCAGTTTTTTTACTCCCTATAACTAGTCTTTTAACAGCCTTTCTAGTGCCGCATTCAAACTTTCGTAATCCGAGACGATTTTGAGCATCGTTCCCTCTTTATCCAAAATGAAATGTGTGGGAAAACCATTCAAGTGTAAAACCTGATTCATATAGGTTTTCATATTGGGCACCACCGCGTACGATAGAGGCTTTTTGGCTAAAAAAGCCGTGAGTTGAGTTGGATTGTCTTCGGCCAAACTTAAAAACTGTATATCACTTCGGTCTTTATAACGGGCCACCAACTCATTTACTGCAGGAAATTCTTCAATACATGCCGTACAGTGAATATACCAGCATTTAATGATGATGTACTTGCCCTTCATAGTCTCATTAGTTACTATGTTTCCGTTTAGGTCGGCAAATTCAAACTTAGGGAAAGGCTTCCCTTCCATTTTAAAATGTTCGTATTCATCAAATGCCAATTGCATGATGGTCGCTTTAATACTAGTGTCGGCTTTAGGGACAATTTTAACCAACTGATATACTATTTTATCTTTGGGTTGTAACCGAATAGGGATGTAACTACCTGTAGTAAGCTTTTGAAAAAACAGGTCTTTGCTGATGGGGTTACGTTTCGCGTCTAATGCGATGAAATCAGTTGACAACATGATTTTTGTGGTTTGATACTTAAACCAGTTTTGGAAGTTATTTTGCAAGCTTACTGGATTCACTTCAGGGGGGTCATAGGATGTTTGACTCCAACAATATGTGGTGCATAAAAGCAAAAACAAAAGCATTCGGATGGATTTCATAGTAAAGATAACTTGGATCAAAAATACTATAAATATATTTTTTAACCCTTTATTTAAAAAGCTATATTAGCTAAAATTTCACATTACAGGCAATGTCTTTTCCGTATCAAGTATCCTTCATGGGTGCGCCACTGTATTTGCATTTCATTTTTGAGACGTTGGCTTTTTTCGTGGGCGTGCGGTTGTACTATTATCTTAGAAGGGGAAGTGATGATAAGGTATCCGACTTAAACAGGCTTTGGATCATGCTCGGCGCCATGCTCGGTGCCTTAGTGGGTTCGCGTCTTCTTGCCTTTTTAGAAGACCCCAGTATGATTACAAAACAAACGTGGCTCATGATATACCAAAATAAAACTGTGGCAGGTGGCTTTATCGGAGGCTTATTTGGCGTCGAAGGTGTAAAAAAACTTGTAGGAGTTAAATCAGCTACCGGAGACGTTTATGTGATTCCTATCGTAGTCGCATTGTTCATTGGTAGAATCGGGTGCTTTAGCATGGGCATTGCTGAGCCAACTTACGGAATTGAAACTACAAGTGTTTTCGGGATGAACTTGGGGGATGGAATATTGCGGCATCCTGTGGCGCTTTATGAAATGATTTATATGGTATTATTATTGCTGCTGTTTTACAAAATAAAAAGAAGAACTTTAGTTTTGGGGGACCGATTCAAATTATTCATGGTGCTGTACTTTTTGTATCGTTTCTTGGTAGAATTCATCAAGCCTTACCATCCCTTATTTTTAAACTTGAGCAGCATCCATTGGAGCGCACTTTTTATCTTCGGGTATTATTATAAATTTATAGGTAGACTAATTCGGTTAAACAAATGAAAAGTATTTATTTACTAGGACTATTCTTAAGCGTGACTTTAGGTTACTCGCAACCCGTAAAATTGTTCTATTATGTAGAAAGCGATTCGCTTTTAGGTGTAAAAGATCAAAATGGTAACATCATTGTGCCCGCTCGACTATCCTTTGATACTAGTGCCTACGTTGGAGATACAATCGAAATTAAAACAGCAGTTTTCGAGATGTATTTTAAAGATAAACCCTTCCATTATTATGATCGTAAAGGAAACTATCTATTTGATACTTACGGCACGGGAGAGGGACCAGATCAATATTCTCAAGGATTCATTAGATATTACGAGAACCATAAGGTGGGATTGGCGAATACGAATGGTGAAAAGGTCATCGCTGCAAATTACGATTTTTTAGGTGGGGCCAATTTTGGTTTTACCACCTATTGTAACGGCTGCAAACGAAAACCCAGTTTTGACGGTGATGAACACGCTCCATTAGTGGGCGGCACTTGGGGCTATCTAGACCTCAAGGGGAATGAAATACAAGTTTTAGATAAGAGATCCTCTCCAAAAGATGTTGAAACGGAAGATCATAAATTCATCCCTTACCAATTTAAGTACACCCCAAAAGAGCAGCAAATTTTAAACTACTTCAAGAAAAGAGAGCAACAGTTACTGGCTGCTTATAATGCGACATCCATGGGTGATAAAGCCTCTAAGCTATATTATGAAATTACGGAAAAGCCCACAGTATATCAACCGTACTACGTGATTACAACCTTTAGAGTTACTGATAATCAAGTTTTGGGTTCGGACTATTATGATGATTATCAAAATTTTAAAGTAAGTGCTGATGGAAAAGAATTTTTTACAACTTATATGGAATTAGTTGACTACAAGTCTCATTCCATTTACGTAGAACACAAGATTCCCGTTGACGAATGGATTAAAAACAATTTAAAAAAGAACTAAATGCCTAATAGAGACTACATTTACTACGATTATACCAAGAGCCTTTGTCCGGAATGCTTGCATACTATTGATGCCAAAATTGTATTTCAAGATGATAAGGTTTGGATGCTAAAGCATTGTAAAACCCATGGTGATTCGAAAGTCATGATCGCCGACGATGTAGAATACTACCGTCAAATTCGTAACTTCAATAAACAATCAGAGGTTCCACTGAAATTTAACACCAAAGTGCATTATGGTTGTCCTTATGATTGCGGACTCTGTACGGATCACGAACAGCATTCTTGTTTGTCCATCGTGGAGGTAACCGACCGTTGTAACTTGGCCTGCCCCACGTGCTATGCTAGTTCGGGTCCAAATTATGGCCGACACCGCACCTTGGAAGAAATCGAACAAATGTTTGATGTGATTGTGGCTAATGAAGGCGAACCCGATGTGGTGCAAATCTCGGGTGGTGAGCCAACGGTGCACCCACAGTTTTTTGAGATATTGGATATGGCTAAAAGCAAACCGATTCGCCACTTAATGTTGAATACCAATGGGATTCGGATAGCAAAAGACGTGGCCTTTGTGGAGCGTTTGGCAAGCTATATGCCCGACTTTGAAATATACCTCCAATTTGACAGTTTCAAACCAGCAGTTTTGGAGAAGTTGCGTGGAGAAGACTTGACTGAAGTGCGAAAAAAGGCTATTGCCCATTTGAATCAATTCAACCTTTCTACTACCCTAGTAATCACTTTGCAAAAGGGAGAGAATGACGATGAAATCGGTCAGATTTTAGACTATGCTGTCCAACAAAAATGCGTACGCGGTGTTACTTTTCAACCTACTCAAGTTGCGGGACGGAATGATAATTATAGCGACGAGCAAGGACGCATTACCTTAACCGAAGTGCGTCGCAAAATCTATGAGCAATACCCTGTATTTACGCCTCAAGATTTGATACCGGTTCCTTGCAACCCCGATGCCTTATGTATGGCGTATGCGTTAAAGATTGACGGAGAAGTGATGCCAATGACGCACCTCATTAATCCGGAGGATCTGTTGAACAATTCAAAAAACACCATCGTTTTTGAAAACGACGAAAAGTTAAAGAATCATATGCTCACCCTATTCAGTACTGGAATATCAGTCGATTGTGCGGAGGATACCTTTGGCGAACTCATGTGCTGTTTGCCTCGTGTCCAATCTGATAATTTGCATTATGAGAATTTGTTTCGTATTATTATCATGAATTTTATGGACGCACAAGACTTTGATGTTCGTGCTGTTAAAAAATCCTGCGTCCATATCGTGGATAAAAAAGGGAAGCTTGTTCCCTTTGAAACCATGAATTTGTTCTATCGGGATGGTAAAATCGACGAATTACGAAAAGAACTTAACTAGGCAAGTATGGAAATTTTAGTTCAAATTGCGATTAAAATACTTGTGGTCTGCGCAATTGCTTTTGTTATTGGGCTGATCCAGCTCCTCGCGAGCAAAGGCAAATCTAAGATGGCCTTACGCGTTGTTTTAATTTCCTCAATCACGGCTTGTATAATTGTGGTAGTAGGATTTAGTGCTTGCGTATTCGCTGTAACCCGTTAACTCATGATCATATTACTTCTAATTATTGCCGCCCTAATCAGTATCGCAAGTCCGATTGCCTTTCTCATCGGATTGTATAAAGTTTTATTTGACAAAGAAGACAAAGCTTTTGGCGTTAAACTGTTGACCTATGCTACCATTGGCTTAATCATTGGATTTGGAACTTGTTCCGTTCTATCCTTTCGCTAAAACTCAACTTTAACGATAGCTTAACAGTATTATTCAATTCGTGTGAATATTTTTGTTTACTAGTCTCAGTTCCATGCACAAGAGTTATCCTTTACGATATTTCACTTTCCTTGCCCCATTACTGGCCTTGTTTTGCTCGTGTAAAAACGAATTCAAAGCCAATGACTACGTGGCCTATTTTGGTGGAGAAGTCGTAAATCCTAACAATCCTTACGTCTTATTCTGCAAAGACAACGAAGTGATCGATACCTTGAAACTAGACAAAAACAATCGGTTCTTCATGCAATTTGACTCACTAGCCCCAGGCTTGTATAGTTTTAAACACGAGCCGGAATACCAATATGTCTATTTTGACAAGAACGATAGCATCATGGTGCGTCTCAATTCGAAAGACTTTGACGCCTCGGTAGTATTTTGCGGCCGAGGGGACCAAAAGAATAATTTTCTGATGGAGCAATACCTTCGCAATGAAAAAGAAAAGGATGAATTGTTTGCATCGTTTGATTATGACATTAACAAGTTTAGCAAAACGATAGAGGCCTCCTACAAGCATTCTCAACAATTTTACGAAGGCAAAAAAGAAGAGATTAAATGGAGCGATGAATTTGATGCGTATGCAAAAGCAGCCGTAGACTTCCCCTATTACTCGCGTAAAGAATTGTATCCGATGATTCATAAACTTCGAACAGGTAAAGATGTTTATGAAAGCATACCTAAAGACTTTTACTCGTTCCGAAAAAAGGTAGACTGTAATAATGTAGCGTTATCAAACTACTCCCCATTTGTAATGTATCTATCCAATATGCTCAACAATATGGGAGCCATCAATTACCATAATCATTTCTCGGATGTCGATTTGGCCTTAAAAACCAACATCAACAAATTGAATATTGCCGATACGCTAATTAAAAATAAGAAAGTTAAAAATACGATCCTGAACAATATAGCCTTTACCTATTTGTTGGAAGATCAAAACATGGTCAACAATAAAACATTCCTTGATACTTATCACAAGTATTCGACCGATAAGAGTCAGAAAAACGAAATCCTCAAAATTGGAGATGCTATACAGCTGCTAACCGCCGGAAATAAATTACCCGAAGTAAAACTGATCAATACCAAAGGCGATACCATTTCCTCTGCTAGTTTCGCCAACAAAAAAACAGTACTATTCTTCTGGACCGAAAATGCCTTATCCCATTTTGAAGCCGTGCACAAAAAAGTAATGGCGTTTCATATTAAACATCCAGAATACCAATTCGTCGGCGTAAATTTAAATGATCCGCAAGACCAATGGCAAAAAATCTTAAGTGAATATACATTCAGCGGTATCAGCGAATATCATTGTGCTAATTTTGAAGAATTAAAAGCAAAATGGGTCATTACTAAAATCCACCGCACCATCGTATTGGGCGAAAATGGCCGCATCACTAATGCCTTTACAAATGTTTTTGAATTGAACTTTTTGGACGAACTTAAATAAATAGTTTCCTGTTCCCATAAAAAAAGGCTTTCGTTAGAAAGCCTTTTTTAGTATAAAATGTAAATTTAATTATTGATTTCCTTTAGCATAATCCGCTAAGAATTGTGCTAAACCACTATCCGTTAATGGGTGTTTTAACAAACCTAGGATGGAGGATAACGGACCAGTCATTACATCAGCACCTATTTTTGCACAATTAACCACGTGCATAGTGTGACGAATTGAAGCTGCTAATATTTGGGTTTCAAAAGCGTAGTTATCATAGATATCGCGAATTTCTTGAATCAAACCTAAACCATCCGTTGAGATATCGTCTAACCGACCTAAAAACGGTGAAACATAAGTCGCTCCTGCTTTTGCTGCTAGTAACGCTTGACCAGCCGAGAATACTAAAGTAACATTCGTTTTGATACCTTTATCAGAGAAGTATTTACAAGCTCTCACTCCTTCTTTGGTCATTGGTAGTTTTACCACGATTTGCTCGTGTAAATCGGCCAACTCTTCTCCTTCTTTAATCATGCCATCATAATCGGTTGCAATTACTTCGGCACTTACATCTCCGTCTACAATGTTACAAATGTCAACATAGTGCTTTAAAATGTTGTTTTTTCCGGTGATTCCTTCTTTAGCCATTAGGGACGGATTGGTAGTTACTCCGTCTAAAACGCCCAAGCTTTGTGCTTCTTTGATTTCGTTTAAATTGGCTGTGTCAATAAAAAATTTCATACGTACTAGTTATATATTAAAAAAGTTGTGTTTTCAAATTTCGGTGCAAAGTTACAATTTATAATGGTTCATCAACATACTTTCGTAGATTCTATCGGGTAAAATTCGCTTTAAAACGATCGAGAACTTTTGCATGAAGAGGCCTATTTTATAATGAAGTTTGGGATGTTTTTCGTTGATGATATCATAAATAGCTTTAGCCATTTCTTCGGGGTTGCTCCCACTGTCCACATGTTCGTCCATTTGTCTCAGTGTATTGCCATAAGGCTTTTCATAATCCGAACCTTCAATTACTGGGGCATGATAGCGACCTGCGGCTATGTTGGTAGCAAAATCACCTGGTGCTACGGTAACTAAATGGATGCCCAAGTGCTTCACTTCCATACTAATGGCTTCGGTCACGATCTCTAGCGCTCCTTTGGAAGCTGAATAAACGCCTCGATAAGGCAATCCCATATAACCTGCAATGGAGGTAATATTAATAATTAAACCTGATTGCTGTGCACGCATACGCGGTAAACAAGCTTTCATGACTTCGATGGGGCCATAGAAATTGGTTTCAAAATTATTCTTGATTTCCGCCATCGGAATTTCTTCTAACGGACCAGTAATCCCTACCCCGGCGTTGTTGATAAGCACATCAATACGACCTGATTCAGCGATGACTTGAGATACCGATTTTTGAATGCTATCGGTATTCCTAACGTCCATCGTTAGTAAAGGAAATAGCGAATTGGTTATGCGCTCGGGATTCCGACTAGTTCCAAAAACCGTGTATCCTTTCTGGCATAAAAACTCCCCTATCGATTTTCCGATGCCCGACGAACCTCCTGTAATTAAGACAACTTTACTCATATATCTCCTTTAATTCGACTCTTTACAAATCATTATTATATGCATCGAAATTTGCTGCTAAAGATAAATAACAAAAAGCTTTGTTTAGTTTATTTTTATACCCAATCCGTTTCGTTCACTTAATCGTATAATACCATTCACTATAATAGATCCGCTTGCAATGTCATTGGCAATTAAATTAGCTCCATCCAAATCGGCATAATCACAAAGGGGTGCTAAAGCTGCCCCTGCAGAAATCCCTATAGAAGATTCGGTCATACAACCGATCATTACTTGAAATCCTAAAGCACGGGCTTGGGTAATCATCTGTAAAGCTGGTGTTAAACCACCACACTTTACTAACTTGATATTAATGCTTTTATAATAGGGTACTAAATCTTTTAGTTTAGTAGCGTCTTGGCAATCTTCATCCGCCATCCAATTGGCTTTACCATCAGCACGCAACACTTTGTATTGGTCCACCCCTGGTTTCATAGGTTGCTCCACATACGTAAAGTTTTCGATGCCTGCCCTCGTTTCGAGCCATTGACAATCTGCCGGAGTAAAACTACCATTGGAGTCTAAGGCGATAGGTTGATCAAGCGCTAAGAGTTG
>Ga0114967_10001047_pt1 | contig 23037 bp, 18 predicted proteins | sample M_130628_MF_Meta_FD_92639 | JGI IMG/M metagenome (GOLD analysis project Ga0114967, IMG submission 92639) | Freshwater microbial communities from Lake Montjoie, Canada to study carbon cycling - M_130628_MF_MetaG | ecosystem: Environmental > Aquatic > Freshwater > Lake | place: Lake Montjoie... | reverse complement strand
CATTCCCGACACCACGTGGCCGCTGCTGGAGGGGGTGAAGATTCTGATCCTCGATTGTCTGAGGCCATCGCGCCACCCCACACACTTCTCCCTTGAGGAGGCCCTGGCAGTGGCGCAGCGCATCGGCGCCCGCCGCACGCTGCTGGTCCACATGGGGCATGAAATGGAACATGCCACGGTGTCGGCCGGGCTTCCGCCTGGCGTGGAACTGGCCTACGACGGGTTGGCAGTGCCGCTGCCCGGGGCTCCCGGCGATACCTGAGCGGGACGCTTGAGGCCCGAGTCGGTCGTGGCATCGAGATCGATTCTGCGCAGGCGCAGCGCATTGGCGATCACTGACAGCGAACTGAGGCTCATGGCGGCAGCAGCCAGCATCGGGCTGGTCACCTGGCCGATCAGGGGGAGCAGAAGCCCGGCAGCCACCGGCAATGCCAGCAGGTTGTAGAGAAACGCCAGCAGCAGGTTTTGCCGCACGTTGGCCATCGTGCTGCTGGCCAACGTGATCGCCCGCGGCACGGCCGACAGCCCTCCTGAGAGGAGCGTGATATCCGCGGTTTCGAGCGCCACATCGGCGCCCGATCCCATCGCCACGCCCACGTCGGCCGCGGCCAGGGCGGGGGCATCGTTGATGCCATCTCCCACGAAGACAACGCTGCCGGTGCCCCGCAGATCGTCGCGCAACTGCTGAACGCGCTGCGATTTCTCCTGCGGCGAGAGGCCCCCAGAGGCCTGATCAATCCCGACCAGCCGGGCGACATGGCAGGCGGCGGCGGGGGAATCTCCAGAGAGCATCTCCACCGCGTAGCCAGCCGCACACAGACGCGCGATCACTGCGGCCGCTTCCGGCCGGGGGGGATCGGCCACACCAAAGAAGCCGGTCAGTCGGTCGTTGACGGCCACGCAAACCACCGTCGCCCCCGACGCCACTGTCTGCTCATATTCGCCAGCTGCGGCGCCATTGCTGGCATACAACGGCGAGAGGTCGACATGGCGATCGCGCAGAAACTGTTCGCTTCCCACCAATACAGTCTGGCCATCGACAGCCCCGATCACGCCCCGTCCCACGATCGCTTCAAGATTTTCCGGACGGCGGGGCTCAAGGCCTGCCACGCCGGCGGCATGGGCGAAGGCTCGTGCCAGGGGGTGTTCGCTGGAGCCCTCCAGACTCGCCGCCTGAAACAAAAGATCGCTCACGGCGGGAAGACGTGAGACTGTCGAGATTTCGGCGGGCGTGCGGACAGCCTGCACGGCGCCGTCGGTCAGCGCCACGGCCGATACCACGCGGGGCACTCCCTGCGTGAGCGTGCCTGTCTTATCGAACACCACCGTGCGCACCCGCGACAGCTTTTCGAGCGCCTCGGCACTTCTGGCGAGAATGCCTGCCGAGGCCCCGCGGCCGATTGCCACCGTCATGGCCAGCGGTGTGGCCAGTCCCAACGCACACGGACAGGCGATCACCAGCACGCTCACTGCCGAGAGCAGGCCCAGCGTCAGCCGCGGTTGCGGGCCCAGCAGGGCCCAGCCGACAAATGTCATCACCGCCACCAGCAACACCAGCGGCACAAAGGCGGCCGAGATGCGGTCGGCCAGTTGCTCGATCGGAGCCCGCTTCTGGTGTGCCTCGCGCACCAGTCGGGTGATTCTGGCCACGAGGGCATCGTGGGCCGGGGCCTCCGCCTCGATCACCAGTGCCCCCAGCCCATTGATGGCTCCGCCGAGCACCCGATCCCCCGGCCCGCGGGGCACCGGCATCGGTTCGCCGGTGAGCAGCGCTTCATCGCAGGTCGATCGGCCCGAGAGCACGATGCCGTCAGTGGGAATCCGCCCGCCGGGCCGCACCCGCAGGGCATCTCCACGCTTGACCGCTGCCAGCGGCACGGTGGCGCCCGTGGCGTCAAGTTCTGCCGTGGGGGGAGACAGGTCCATCAGCGCCCTGATGCCCGCGGTGGTGCCCCGCCTCGCGCGTGTCTCCAGCAACTGCCCCACCAGCACCAGCAGCACGATCATGCCCGCCGATTCGAAGAACAGTTCCACGCTCCCGTCGGCGCGCCGGAAGGCAGCGGGGAAAATACCCGGGGCGATGGTGGCGACGGTGCTCACCGTCCACGCCACCAGCACGCCCAAGCTGATTAGGGAGAACATCGTGGGACGGCCGCGGCGAAAGCCTGCCCAGCCGCCGGTGAGGATGGGCCAGCCTCCCCAGAAGACAATCGGCGTGGCCAGCAGCAGTTGCAACCAATTCCCCGCCTGCCCTCCCAGAAGAGCGGCACCCCAGCCGGTCTGGCCGGGAGCATGAGGAGCTGAATCGTGGCCGATTCCGTGGCCCAGCAGCATTCCCCCCATCGTCACCGCCAGCAGCAGAAGTCCCAGTCCGCCGCAGATGACCAGCCGGCGTGCTTCCGCGACTGGTGTCGATTCTGCTCCGGCCGTCTGGCCGATCGGCTCGAGCTTCATTCCGCAATTGCTGCATGTGCCGGGAGAGCCGCTGGTCACCTGCGGATGCATGGGACACTGCCACCCCAATTCCCCTGCGCCTGGTTTGGCGCAGCAGGAGGGGGCGGCTTGCTGGGACTGGTGAGCTGTCTGGCAGCAGGCGGGAAGGGGAGCGCTGGCTGTTGCGGCGGGCGTGCTGGTTGGGGCGGCTGGATGATCGTGGGCGGGCGGATTGTCAATCAGAGGCAGGAGGTGTTTCATGCGTGCCGCGATTCTTTGGAATTGTGTCTGAAGGCCCTGGTATCTGACTGCGGTATTTCGATTGGCCAGTGCTGTCTCTCAGCTGGCAGCCGGCCCGGCGCTCGCTCCCGGGGCCTCTTGGGAGAGTTGGGCGAGTGCTGCGAGTTTTGCAGCGGCGGCACCCGAATCGATTGCCGCTGTGGCCGTCCGGCAGGCCGCCGGGAGATCGGGAGCGTGTCCCGCCGCCCAGAGAACGGCGGCTGCATTGATCACGACCACACTCCGGCGCGGCCCGCTCACCCCGCCGAGCACTGCACGGATCGCCGCAGCGCTCTCCTGGGGCCCGTCCACAGCCAGCTCGGCCAAACGCTCGAGGGGCTGCGTCTCGAGGCCAAAATCCTCCGGCTTCCACACCAGCCGCCGCACTCCGGCAGCCGAGACATCGAGAATTTCGCTGGGGCCAAACAGGCTGACCTCGTCGAGCGACTGCGATCCGTCGGCCGAGAGCCAGCCCGAGACAACCAGCACCCTGGTGGCGCCGCCGAGCACCGCGGCGTGGGCCATCGGTTCGCGTGCGGCGCTGCGCCCCACGCCGATCACCTGCACCGTGGCTCCGGCCGGATTGCACAGTGGCCCCACGAGATTGAAAACGGTCGGCCGGCCCAGTGAACGGCGCAGCGGCCCCACCCGCGCCATCGCGGGGTGGTAGACCGGGGCGAGGCAGAAGGCGAGGCCCAGTTCAGCCAGGCAGCGGGCGGCCGTGGCGGGCGGGCCATCGACCCGCACACCGAGCTGCTCCAGCACATCGGCCGAGCCGGTGCGGCTCGTTACGGCCCGGTTGCCATGCTTGGCCACCGGCAGGCCGGCGGCCGCTGCCACGATGGCCGCTGCCGTGGAAATGTTGAACGAGCCGGAGCCATCGCCGCCGGTGCCGCAGGTATCGGCCACCACCGGATGAGAGTGGGGCACTCTCAGCATGCGGCTCCGGATCGCCGCGGCCGCGCCGGCGATTTCCTCGGCAGATTCACCCACCTCCGCGAGCGCCACCAGCCACTCCCCAAACGCCGCCAATTCGACGCTGCCCGCGAGCACTCCATCGACCAAGCCCTGTGTTTGCGTCTGCGTGCCATGGTGGCCGCGGCCCAAAGCCTCGATGGCCATGGCGAGGGAGTCGGAGGTGGGGTTGGAAGGTCGGTTCATCGCTGGTCGATCCTGTTCAGGGTGGCCGGTGCCTGGCCCCGGCCCGCTCCCGGTCGTGCCACGCCCGGCGGGGCCGTTTCCGCTACTATGAACTCGGTTGACAGCCTACACCAACCCATTCCCAGACTCCGAGGACATCTCCACTGTGGTTCGCAAGGTGATTTTGGATGTTGATCCCGGGATCGACGACGCCCTGGCCTTGGCCATCGCGCTGTTCGATCCCCGGTTGGATGTGGTGGCGATCACCGCCACGGGCGGAACTGTCTCAGCCGAGCAGGCCACCTCCAACGTGCAGGCGTTGGTGGCCCTGCTCGATCCCCCGCGATTGCCCCGCTTGGGGATTGCCCCGACCGACGTCTCCCCCCCGGAAAAACCCTACAACCTGCACGGCAGCGACGGCTTGGGTGGGCTCGATCTGCCGCGGGCAGAGCTTCACGGTGGGCATCTCTCGGAAAAGGTGCTGTGGGAATCGATCCACGCCCATCCCCGAGAGATCACCATTGTGGCGCTCGGTCCACTGACCAACATCTCCCGCCTGCTCGCGCGCGATCCCTCGATTGTGGAGCTGATCCAGGGCATTGTGATTTCCGGCGGTTCGCTTGGCAGCGGGAATGCCAGCGCCGTGACCGATTTCAATTTCCATGCCGATCCGGCCGCAGCTCGGCATGTGGTGCGGGAACCGCTGGCGAAAACCCTGGTGCCGCTTGAGACGGCTGAGCAGGCGCTGTTTGGCTTCGATCTGCTCGACCAACTTCCCGATCCACTCTCGCGGGCAGGAAGGTTGCTGCGGGGGATGCTGCCCCATGCTTTCCGGGCCCAGCGGCAACTCCTCGGCAGCGAGGGCATCTGCCTGCCCGATGTGGTGACGCTGCTGGCGGTGACCCACCCGGAGCTTTTCGAAGGCACGAGCGTGGCTGCCGACGTGGAGACCTCAGGCGAATTGACCGCCGGCATGCTGGTGATCGACCGCCGCCAGATGCGGCAGGAGCGGCCCAACCTCGAACTGCTCATCAACGGCGACGTGCCCGCCCTCAAAGACTGCATCCTGCGTGGGTTTGCCGCAGCGGCCGCCGCGACTTGAGCCTGCTTCAGCAGGCTGTGGAAAAAGTGCCGCATCGCTGGATGCGATGCCCGCCGACCGTGGAAATCCTCGGCGTTTCCACCGGTCGGCAAAGTGGAAAAAGGTCAGGGATGACTTTTTCCACGGACAGTTAGCGAGGTTCAAACTGTTCGCGGCTGGCCACCGGCATCTGCAGCGACATCCGTGCGCGGTGGCGAAATACCACCAGCGATACCGTGCGATCGGTTGGCGTCATGCTCACGAGGCTGACCAGATGGTCGTCGTCGTCGATCGCGGTGCCGTCGAATTCGAGAATGACATCATCTGGCAGCAGGCCGGCGGTGTCGGCGGGCGAGCCCTGGGTCACGCCCGAGACCCGCGCTCCCACGGCCCGCACCATTCCCAGCCGCTGGGCGGTGCGTTGCGAGAAGATCCGGTCGAGCGTCACCCCCAGATAGGCCCGGGAAACGTTGCCCGTTTCCACCAGCTGCTTCGCCACAAACATCACCATCGAAATCGGGATGGCAAACCCGATCCCTTCGCTGCCGCCGGAGTTGCTGGCGATCGCCGTGTTCAGCCCCACCACCTCCCCCCGGGCATTGACCAGCGGACCACCGCTGTTGCCCGGATTGATCGCGGCGTCGGTCTGGATGAAGTCCTGAAACTTCACCCCCTCGTCGCCGAGTTCCAAGTCGCGGCGGCCCTTCGCCGAAACGATGCCGAGCGTGACTGAGTGCGACAGGCCAAATGGGCTGCCGATGGCCAGCACTGTGTCGCCAATTTCAACAGCATCCTTCTCCGCCAGGCGGGCCACATCCAGATCGGGTTCGTCGAGGGCCAGCACGGCGATATCGGTGCCGGAGTCAGACCACAGCCGCTGGGGCTTCAGTTCGCGGCCGTCGTCGAGCCGGATGGTGATGTTGTCGAGTTCGGCCCGGTGGATCACGTGGCGATTGGTGATGACGACCGTTCGGCCGGCCACCCGGGCGATCACGCCCGAGCCCGCCTCGTCTTCGCTTGCCTTGCCGTTGCGGGGGCGCAGCGCAGGCTTGTTGGCATCGATATGCACCACCGTGGGCCGCAGCAGTTTTGAGAGCCGCCTGATCTGGGTGCTCTGCCGCTCCAAGTGCTCGGCATCTTGCCCAACCTGCTCGTAGAGCCGGTCCCGCTCACTCGCCGACAGGCGTTCCCGCTGCGTCGGATCGACGCGGTCGCCAGCGAGGGCATCGCGGCTCCTGGGCTGGGAGCCAAGCGTGGAGCCGATCGGCGCCATGGGGGGCTCCTCGCTGCAGGCAAAACTTCCCCAGCCGAAACTTCCCAGGCACACAGCCAGCAGGCAGGCCACTCGCCGTGCCGCCAGCCAGCCCCGCCCGGCCTTCATCCGATCGACCGCATACCGCATGGTGGAACACTCCAGCAGAAACGACGGCTCAGCGGCAGCAGCATACCGAACCGACGCGGTTTCTTCAGGACGCCCTATCCCAGCAAGGTCCGGTCACGAGCAAGCTGAGGAGAAACCGACCCGCCGCTGGATGCGGCTGAAACCCAAGCAAAGCCCAGGCTTGTATGGGGGTGTCTCGAATGGAAAAAGGTCACGGACGATTTTTCCGGCAACAGCAAGGTCCGCCGCTGGATGCGGCGGCCGGCGACTGTGGAAACGCCATTTGGTCCCCTTGCGGGGGGCGTTTCCACCGGTCGCCCCAAGTGGAAAAAGTCATGGATGATTTTTTCCACTTACAGTCAAGAAACGTCGATTTCCATGTCGCTGGAGTAGGATTCTTCGGCCGCTTCGGCCTGCCGAGATCCCCCGGTGCGTTCCAGATCGCGCTGGCAATCGATGCACATCGTGGCATAGGGCAGGGCATCGAGCCGGGCCAGCGGGATCTTGCGGGTACAAACCTCGCACAGCCCATAGTGGCCGGAGCGCATCCGCTCCAGGGCGTTCTCGATGTGGGCGAGTTCGCGGCTCTCCACCTCGGCCAGTTGCGAACTGATTTCGTCCTGCGCCGTATCGAGAGCGGCGTCGATAACATCCCCGGGAGACTCGCTGCGGAGTTCTTTCAGCAGCGAAAGGTCTCCCGCCAGGGCGCTGCGGAGAGCGTCGCGGCGGCGAACGAGAATCGAGCGGAGTTCCTGAAGTGCGTCTTTTCTTGGCATGGTTGATGCTCCTCGGCTGTCCGGTGTCCGTGAAAACGGACCGCCGGAAACGGACCGCAACCAATAGTACGAAGCTCAAAAACTTTGGTTCGTGGGCAGAGAAAAATGCCCTGCTTCTGTATCGAAAAGGAGTGCCGAAAGGATCATGTCGGTTGCCGGGGGCAGGAAATTTCCCCCAAAGCCCCGCAGCTTTCGGCCAGAGGCCGCCCGGCAATCAGACAGTTGGGAAAGAAGCGGGAGCCGCGGCTGGCCCGCTGGCGTCAGCGGCTGCCGGCAGCCGCGATCGGCACCTGAATTTCCGCATATTTGAGGAAATTCGGCACCAGCGGGCTGTTGTAGGCGAGCGTGCGCGGGGCGCCAGCCGGTTGCCATTCGGGATGGGCGGCCAGCCAAGCCCGCAGTTTTTCCAGGCCCTGGTCGGCCGTCTCCCGCCCGTAGGCCCCCCGCAGCCCGAGTGAAACCACCTTGATTTCAGGGATATCCTCCACCATCACCCGGCCGTCCTGCGGGTCGGCACCGGGAACGCCGATCTCCCCAGAGCGGTAGAGAAAGGCCATCGACTCAGGGTTTTTGCTGGCGTCTCCCTGCCAGACCATCTCCACTGGCGCCGTCATGGCGATCTCGTGCCGCTGGATGTGCCGGAAAAGTTGCATGAACATGCCGTTGTCGTTGTTGCGTTCGGCGCGCACGCGGGCCAGCCGGTGGGCGGGGTAGGTTTTCACAATCACCTCGCCAACGGGACCGGGGGAGGGGAAGCCAACCGGCAGCTTCGCTTCTGAAATCATCATCGGTCGGGCCATCGGCGCCTCCTGGGCATGAGCAGCAGGAACGGGTATTCCCGCCGCCGCGAGCAGGGCGAGCGTCGTGGCGATGGCCAGAGGCTTGTTCTGCCGGCAAAGAAAGTGAATCGACATGGCTTGGCGAGGCTCCGGTGAGGACGGGTGAACTTGATTCTATCAGGAGCGACAAGCGTCGGGCCCCAGCCAGGATTGATGGGACGTCGCCGCGGAGGGGGGCGTTGGCGTAGACTCGTCACTCGGTACAAGTTCCCACGACAAGCCCCCATGCAGAAAAAATAAAAAGTGTCTGGAGCCAGTTTTATGCCCGTGTCTGCCGTCGATCCCGCGCTGCCCCATGTGCTGCTCATTTCGATCCCCGGCCTGCGGCACGAGGATCTGGCCCGGATGCCGACGCTTTCGGCTCTGGCTGCCGCCGGCAGATGCCTTCCGCTGGCTCCCTGCCTGCCGGCCCTCACCTGCCCGGTGCAGGCTTCGCTTTCCACCGGGGCAACCCCGAGCGAGCATGGGATCGTGGCTAACGGCGTCTTTGACCGCCCAAGTCGGCATCTGGAGATGTGGATCAGCCCCGATAGCGTTCACCAAAGCCCTCGGCTGTGGGACACGCTCAAGGCCGCCCGGCCGGAGATTCGCACGGCGGCCTGGTTTGCTCTGCAGTCGAAGCATGCCACTGCCGATCTGGTCTGCCTGCCGGCTCCCAAGCACAATCCCGACGGCACCGAAACGATGTGGTGCCACACCCGTCCGGAGCCGCTCTATGCCGCGCTCCGCGAGAAGTTGGGAGATTTTCCGCTCCACAAGTTTTGGGGCCCGATTGCGGGAATCGAATCCTCCCGCTGGATCGTGGGGAGCTTCCTCGAGGCGGCCCGCGGCAATCCGCCCCACTTCGCCTATCTCTATCTGCCCCATCTCGACTACGCCGCGCAGCGGACCGGACCAGAGAGCCCGCAGGCGCTGGCCGCCTGCGGCGAACTCGACGCCGAGATCGCGGTGCTCTTGACGGAGATGCGCGCCGAAGTGGGAGAAAAAATTGTGGTGCTTGTGGCGGGGGAATACCGGATCCATCCGGTGTCGCACACGCTCTTCCCCAATCGGGTGCTGCGCGAAGCGGGGCTGCTGGCTGTGAGCGACGGCCCCGACGGCGAACTGCTCGATGTCGAGCGCAGCGCTGCCTGGGCGCTGGCCGATCATCAGGTGAGCCACATCTATCTGGCCGACGGGAGCGACTCTGCGCTCGTGGCCCGGGTGGCCGATCTGTTTCGGGGCCGGGAGGGGGTGGCGCAGGTGCTGCATGGCGAGGAATTGGTAGCCGCAGGGCTCGCTGAAAAGTCACCGCCAGGGCAGGGGAGCAGTTGCGGCGATCTGGTGATCGTCAGCACGCCTGAAAGCTGGCAGAGCTATTTTTATTGGCTGGATGATGCGCAGGCGCCGCGCTTTGCCCGCACCGTCGATATCCATCGCAAGCCGGGCTACGATCCGCTGGAGCTCCATTTCGACCGGGCGGCTGGCGGCATTCCGCTCGACACGCGGCTGGTGAAGGGCTCGCACGGCGCGCTCGATCCGGCCGATCCCTACGAAACGATCTTCATCGCCGCGCCGGCCGCAGGCCTGAAGCTCGAGCGACTGGCCAGCACCGATATTGCAGGCATCGTGAAGCGGCTGTTTGGTGTTGGCTAGCCCTTTGCCACCCAAGAGGAGGAGAGGCATCCAACCAACAGCCCCTACCTTGGAAGGAGGCTGCGGCGGTATGATTTTGGCTCTCGCGGCCGCAGGAATGAGGATGCTTGCGAGGGGTGGGGGAGGAGTAAGGGATTGTGAGGAACTTCAAGTGGATTGAGTGGAACCTCAATAAAATCGATGCCCACGCCCTCACCTCGGCCGAAGTGGAGGCTGAGTTCGACAGGATTCACGTTCTTGAGCAGCGACGTGACGGTTCCTTTCGAATGTTTGCCGAGACCAAGGCGGGCAGACGCATTTGGGTCATCTGGCGGTATGATAGGGAAGGTCTAGGTGCTCCCGATGTCTTCGATGATCTCGACCCGCCGCCGATCTTTGTGATTACGGCATACTGATCCCCTCGCGCCACCGTGCGGTGACCCATGCGACGCCCAGAATCTGACGGCCGGTCGTCTGAGCAGATCGAGCGTGATGAGCGCCTCGCGGCTGAACCGCTCCTCTCGCCGCCATCACTGCCGCCAGGGTCGGTGACGCTGCCTCTGGAAGCCATTCTGCAACGCTCGTCGGGACACCCCGTTGCGGTCACAGGCATCGTTGAAAACGGTCTCGTCAAGCCGCTCGACCCCGCCGTCCGGTTGCCCGAGCACGCGCGCGTGATCATCGTCACGTCGCAGGGCGGTTGATGCTGGGCCCGAAAGACCCCAGAAACGACACCGGGCCGGGCACCCTGCGATGCCCAGCCCGGTTGTGAATCGTCATGGAACCGAGCCTGATCAGGCCCGAGTCTTGAGCCCAATCCTGCGGCGGGTGCGTCGTTCGACGAGCCCCAGCGAGCCCATCAGCAGTGCGAAGGCACTGCCAAAAGAAGCAGGGTCGATCTCCGGAACGTTCGACACGATCGCGATCTCGTTGAGCCCGAGGTAGTTGTAGTCAACGTGCCAGCTGGCATCAGGCAGGCCGTTCACGGTGGCAAATTCCCCAGCCAGCGAGTTGTAGTGGGCGATGATGTAGGCCACCCCGGCAATCTGCGTTTCCATCGTCATAAGCAGGCTCGAAGAGCCGCCGAGCGTCAGCGTGCCCCCAATGTCGATGAAGCTGCTGTCGGTGCCCGACGTGGTCATGTTCAGCAGGCCGCCGCGGGAGAGATCGAGGTTGTCGGTAAAGGAGAGCCAGGTGGCGCCGAATTCGCCGGGGCCGATCGACCCGCCGGCATCGATGATCGTGTCCCCCTTGATGGTGCCTTCAAAGCCCCAGATCTGGCCACCGTCGCCGACGAGCGTTCGGTTGGCATCGACGACACCGCCGGCGATGGCGAGGATGTTGCCCGTGCTGTTGGCCCCTGTGCCGGTGACGTTGCCGGAGACAACCAGATCCGCCCCGGTGGCCTTCACGCTCAGCGTGCCGGAGTTGAGTACCGCGAGGGCGTTGTTGCTCGCCGACTTATCGTAGCCGACGTAGAAGTTCTTACCCGTGCCGGTAAGCGTGACGGTCGACCCATCGATCAGAAAAAGGTTGTTCGTTCCCTTGTCGCCAACGCGGACGGAGCCGTCCATTGTCCAGGTCGCACCGCCACCGAGCGTGACGGTGTTGTCGTGGGAGCCGGCATTCACGCCGAGCCGGGCCCCGCCGCTCGATGCCGTGCTCCCGGCTGAAACCCTGAAATCGTTGTTGTTGCCGTTGAGACCGACGACGACATTCCCATTGGCTGACAGCGTGCTGCCCGGGTTGTAGACATTGAAGCTGTTGTTATAGCTGCTGGCTCCGGAACCGATGACGAGGTCGTTGGTGCCGGTCAGCTGAAACGTGCCGACATTACCCCTGATTTCGATGTAGCCGACATTGACGAAATTGTTGTGACCATCGACACCAACCGTAAACGCCCCGGAATTGGTGAACGAGCCACCGTCGCTGACGGTGATCTCATTGCCACGTGCGGTGGAATCGACGCCGAGGACCGTGTTGCCGATGCTCCAGCTGCCCGCCTGAGCGGTGGCCACCGCCTGTTGGCCGGCGATGCCGAGCTGGAGGTTCGTCGCCGTCACAGTCTGGCTGGCGTTGGTCGTCTCGATCCGGTTGTAGTCGAGGTTTCCGGCATCTGCCATCACGCTCACTTGGATCGTGCCGGCTGTGATCGCGGAGGTTCCATGGGCGCTGCCGAAGACGGGGAGGTTACGCACGTAGCTGCCGTCGCCGCGGTAGCCGATCGTGAGCGTGTTGGTGACGTTCAGCGAGACGTTGCCCGCCGGCCGGCTGTCAAGGATCACGCCTCCCTGCTTGCCCAGTTCGGCACCGAGCGTGACGTTATTCGCCGTGACGGAGACCGGAGCCGAACCGCTGTCGAGGAGGCGGAGGGGCACGGTCGTGGCCTGCGTGGTGCCGCTGGCGATGTTGATCCAGAGCTGGTCGGAGAGCGTGAGGTTGCCGGCGGAAAGCGTGCTCTCGCCGCCGAGAGGGCCGTCAACGAAGAGCGTCTTCGCCTGAGCGCCCGACCCAAGGATGATGCTGGCCCCGCTGCTGGTGGTGAGGGCATTGGTGGTGGAGGTGGGCACGCCATTGGACCAGTTGGTCCCGGTGCTCCAGAAGTTGCCCGCGGCAGTGCCGGAGTTCCAATAGGAGTCGTCTGCCCGGCTCGCCGCACCGGCGACCACGACGCTCGCGGCAACGGCCAGGGGGGCGACGCTCCGCACGCAGCAACGCAGCCACAAGCGGAGACAAGAGGCCGATGCCTGGGGCGAAGTGAAAACCATTGCAACTCCTTTGGGGGCGAGGACGGATGACGCGGGCGCGCACGCTATTCCTGGGGGGCTGCGTGTAGGGACGCGCCCCATAAAAACGCTTGATAAAGGATTCGTTATCAAGGCGTCAATCAGAGTTTGCGGGCCGCATCATCGCCCGCTGTGTGCCCGCCGAGCTGGGGCCAAAGCTCCTGCTGGGGAGTGGGGCGGGGGCGGTCGCTGGTGGGGGCCCTGGAGCGGGGGTGTTTGGGGGCTGCCGACCGGCAGCGGCAAAAACGGTTTCGCCAGACGGCTCGAACAGGCCGTCTGGCTGCCCACAGCAAGCCTAGGTGATCATCCGTTGGGTACACTCAAGCGCTGGGCCGCCATTGACCGCATCCCGAAAGGCTCACCATGGCCACCGTGAATATCGAAGTTCCAGCCGAGTTGTCCTCGGCACTGGGAAAACGCCCTGCTGAGGCCGCGCGAGAAATCCAACTCATGGCGGCGCTCAAAATGTTCGAATGCGGTCGGATCTCAGGCGGTATGGCTGCGGAATTAGCCGGAGTGCCGAGGGCGGAATTCATTGCCTTGTGCGGACACCATGGCGTGAACGTCTTCCAACAGACCGCCGAGGATCTGGTTGGCGATCTCAAGGCGATTGCTGATGCGCGTCGTCGTTGACACATCTGTGTTCATAACGCTCGACCGGATCGGGCAGATCGACCTGCTCCGCCGGCTCTTTGGGTCCGTCGTGAGACCTCAGGCTGTGCTGGATGAACTCCTTGCCGGCGGCGACACCCAGCCATTGTCTGATGCCGTGACGGCAGCTGATTGGATACGGACGGAGGCCAACCCAAAGGGTGCGTCGCTCCGTCCGGAACTCGGCCGCGGTGAGACCGCAGCCATCTCGCTGGCATATGAATCAGAGGCTGAGCTGATCATCCTCGATGATCTACAGGCCAGACGCGTCGCCGCTGATCTCGGACTCCGAGTTACCGGCACCGTGGGCGTATTGATCGCGGCACGAAAGGAAGGCTGTGGGCCGGATGTCGAAGAGGCGATACGGTTGCTTCACGGCGCTGGGTTCCAGATGTCCGCAGACTTACTAGTAGCATTCCGGAGCATCTGAAGAACGCGGAGGTTCCACGGATGCTTCGTGCGGCAAGGGCCGGTGGCGACTCGCGTTGTTCGGGGGCCTGCTAGCCCTTCGCTACCCAGGCAACCGGCTCCGGCTGCATGGAGTCGCTCGGCCGCTTGCCGGCGTCGGCCCGGCCCGAACCGGCCAGCCGGCTTGAGGCCTTCACGGTCATGTCGCCATCGCAGGCAATCTGGCAGGAAAGCCGCAGGCCTGCCGTACCGGAGAGCCCCTTGGCCGTAAGCACGTCTTTCTCAGCCTGCGTCATCTGCGCCGGCTCCCCCGCCACAACCTCCACCCGGCAGGTGGTGCAGCGGGCCACGCCACCACAGGCGTGAAGCTGATCGATCCCACACTCATCCACCAGCGCATTCACCAGCCGCTTGCCCGCTGGCACCGCAAATGTACCCACACCTTCGACAGTCACGTTCGGCATCGTTTTTCCTTGAAAAGTTTCGTTCGATGGTCTGCATCACGCAGCCAGTGTCATGGTCGGGGGCGGCGGTCGGCTGCTCCCTGAAATTCAATTCTTCGAGATTCAATTCTTCTTGGGGGCTTTGTCGTCGAGGTTTGCCGCGAGATCGTCGCTGGTGACCGTCGAGGCGACTCCCTCGGCGGGAACCTCCAGGCCGCTGGTCCAGACCAGTGCATTGACCATCATCTTGCGGAAGTCATCGTTGGCCCAGTTCTTGTGATAATGGGCACCGGTGCAGCCGAAACCACGGCCGCCCGCCGGCCGCTCATAGGCCCACGCCAGCACCTCCCGCTCCCCCTTGCCGCCGCGAACCGCGGGGTTGTTGCTGTGGGGGCCATCGGGCCGCTCCCGCGTGGCATCCGGGGGCACCGCCGAGAGAATCGCCGTCACCCCGGCGCGGGGCTCGCGAAAGCGCATGTGGTAATACCACTCGTCGTCGGTCTCAAAGGGCTTCACGCCACGGGTGATCGGATGGCCCGAGGCGAGTTCCGTTTTCTGCAGCACCCAGTGGGGATTCACCGACCAGTTCGGCTCAAAGTAGCCCCCCATCCAGTTGAGGAATTCAGGTCCCCCTTTTTCCTTCGGCACCTCCACCGCATAGTGCAGGCAGGCCACGCCCACGCCCCGCTTGGCCAAGGCATCGATCTGTGCCAACCGATTGCTCTGCAGCACCGGGTGATTGCCGCCGCCATCGGCAAAGAAGAAAACTGCATCGGCATTGTCGAACGCAGTCGGGTCGGCAGGCCAGCCGCCGTCATACGACACCGTCACCAGCGGTTGCCCCGCGTCGTCGAGGCACTTTTCCAGGAGCTTCACGCCTGCCCGGTGCTCGTGCTCGCCGGGGCCATGGCTCTGCTTGCCCGCCACGAGCACCATCTTCTTGCGGCCATCGGCCAGTTTCAGCCGCTTGAGCTCCAGATCCTTGAACTCCACCTTCATCGGCGGGCCGGCATGCACCTGCAATGCCAACACCCCCTCCGCCGCCCGCTTGCCCGGCTCGGTGTCGATCACTTCCGACATCAACTGGCCGTTGATGAAGTGAGAGACCTTCGTGCCCTGGGCCACGATCCGGTATTCGTTCCAGTCGGTTGGCTTGATGAGCTTCTGCAGGTCTTCGCTGCTGCCGAGCTTTTCCCCCGGCTGCTTCTGGCCGTCGGCGGCGATCGTCACCCGCTCCCCCCGCTGGGCCAGAATGCCGCGTCCCCTCTCCTCATAGAGAATGCCGGAGTAGTTGGTGCCGGAGTCGATATCGGCCTGATAGCCGCCGACGACAAAGTCGCCGTAATCTTTGCTGCGGTACTGCACGCCGCTGTTGCCGCCGGTGATCCGGTACTTCAGCCGCAATTCAAAGTCGTCGAGCGTGCCCTGCCGCCAGATGAGGAAGGTGTTTCCCTTGGTCGGATTCTCAGCCGTCGTCTGGCCGACGATGGCGCCATCCTGCACCGACCAGAACTCCGGCTTCCCCTCCCAGCCCTCGAGGCTTGTGCCGTTGAAGATCGACACGAAGCCGGGGTCTTGAGGCGGCGCCTCGGCCGCGGCGGGGCGGCCAAAGCCACCGATTGCCACCCCTGCCATGGCCAGCAGGCTGCGGCCCAACCACTGGCGAGCCGCTTCACCGGTTGCCGCTTTGCCGACACCGAGACATTTCTGCACACATGCTGCTACCACCGGCCACCTCCACCTTGTGACACTTCCCCGCAGATCCGGCCGCACGTCGGCCAGATCCCGCGACGACAGTATGCCACGAATCAGCGGGCGGCAGGAGTGGCAGCGCGGGCTCCGGGCGTCCGCAGCCGGTTGGTATCGAAGGATTCGCGGTCGCGGCCCATCATTTCCAGAAATGCATTGAGGCTCACCACCCGGATGCCCAGCCGCCTGGCCTCGGCGAGTTGGACGTCCCGGTCCTTTTCGTCAGTCGCTTTCCAGCCCACCGGCCGCTCCCCGTTGCCAACCACGCGCGGGATACCGCCATCGACCAAGAGCGTGGTGTTGGGGGAGACCGATTTTTCCACGCGGCCACCGCCGCGGGTGACGAGCGTGGCCAGGTCGTCCTGATCGGTTTGGGCATCGCCGTCAACCTGCACGTAACCGACGAAGACCGTCTCCAGCGGCTGTCCCGGCGACCAGAGGCTCGAGGAGATGCCGTCGCCGGAGAGGATCGGATCGCGCGTCGACTGCTTCCGCACGCGAGCCCGGGCCACCGCCGGCCCCTCGATCGAAACCACCTCCACGATGCCCTTGCGATCCCCCAGCATCGGCCGCGGATCGAAGGGATCAAACACGTTGAACAGCGCCCCGGCGAGCAGTCCCTGCGTGGAGCCGACATCGATCAGCACGGTGTCGTCTTCTTCGTTGATCCCCACAATGTTGCCATCGAAGCTGTCGATCCGGTCGTCTTTGGGGGTGGCATTGACGACCGTTTTTTGCAGTTCGGGCGTGGCCACGCGGAGGGCATTGAGAACTTCATTCTTGCTGGCAATCGTCCGCTCGCGATCGCGCAACTCTTCAAAGAGGATGCCCACCTGCCCCTCCGCCTTCTGCCCCTTGAAGCGGGTCTGGCGGTCGAGGGAGAGCAGCGGTTCCCCCTTGGCGATCTCGGCGATCAGCGCACCGAGCCGCTTCGACTCGTCGTCCGCTTTTTTTCGCAGACCCTGAAGCTCATTCACCTTCGTCTCAAAGGTCGCCCGGTTGGTGTCGAATTCCTGTTTCTGTCCACTGGCATCGTCGTCCTTCTTCTTCAGCAGGTCGTCCATCTGCTGCAGGCGATTGCGCATATCAGCCAACTCAGCCCGGGTCTTTTCTTCCAGGTCTTTCTTCTCGGCCTGCAGCGTCTGGTTGGCCTGATCCTTCGCCTTCGTCGCCTCGAGCAGCCACTCGGAAAGCTTCACGTAGGCCTTGGGATCTGCATTGAAGTCGCCAAACTTCTTCTGGAATGTCTCGTTGGTTTCCGTTTCGATGTCGGTCACCGACTTGTCTGCAGAAAATCCGAGGATCTGCAGCAGCTTGGCCCGGTCGTCCTGCGTTTTCTGCAACTCCGTCTTCGATTTGGAGGCGTCGGCCGCAGCCGCCTGCGCATTGGCATATTCGTCCGCCCCCTTCTTGTAGAAGAGGTAGGTGGTGACAGCGAGCATGAACGTCAGCATCACAAACGTGATCAGGGCGATCGTGAGCGACTGGGCCACGTTGGCGCGATTGGCGGCCATCTCGGCAGTTCCCCCTAGAGTGACAGCCCGACCGCCTCGCGGCAGGGCCTGTGAACAGCTTCGGAGGTCATCGACGCCCCGAACAGCACTCGTTCAAAGTCCTTCGTATTATACGGTCTGCGTCGACCGGGGGGTTTGGGGGCACACCTCTGTCCAAGCCACTGTCCGGCCCTCCGCTGCCATCCGCCCCATGATTGCCGCCAGCGTGCTCTGCACGAGGCGGGGGCCGTCGGTCGCCTGCCTGCCCAACCGCACTCCCCGCAGGAGAGCATCGAGCGCAGCCTGATACATCTGCCCGCCGGCAGGGACTCCGCTGGGCTGCCAGCCAGCCTGAGCGTTGATCTGGGTCCCGTTGATATGGGGCCCGTTGATCTGGATCAGCTGCCGCCGGAGATCGACGCTCCCCCGGCTGCCGATCAGCATTTCGCTGTTCTGGTGGCGACTGGCAGCCGACCGCCGGCAGGAGGCCAGCAGCGTGGCTCCACCGGCGAACCTGTATTCCACGGATGTCTCTTCTGCCCCAGTGCTGCCCGCGGTGCCGCGCGGCGACGCTGCCTTGCCAACGGCCACCAGCGGCACAGCATCGCCCAGCGCCCAGAGGGCTCGGTCGAGGGCGTGGATGTGCTGCTCCACGAAGTGGCCCCCGGAATACTCCGGGTGGGAGATCCAGTTGCGCTGCCGCCACTCCTCGGCGGCCCAGCCTGCGTGCGCGGGGATCTGCCAAGGGAGGCCCAGGTCGGCCACCAGGCTGAGGTGGCGCACATCTCCAACGGCTCCGGCGTGGATCCGCCCCATCAGTTCCACCGTCGGCTCGTCCCGACGCTGGCACAGCCCCGACACGACTACGAGGCCATTCTGCTCGGCCTGGGCGAGAGTCGCCGCTACGGCATGCGTTCCGGCGATATCGATCGCCGCGGGAGTTTCGCAGTAGACATGGCAGCCAGCGGCCACAGCTGCGGCCAGATGCTCACTCCGAGTGTGGGGAGGGGCGGCCAGCAGAACGACATCGACGCCCGTCGCGAGAACGTGGCGGTAGGCATCAGGGCCAACCCAGCGCTGCTCAGGTGGGCAGGCCAGCTGCGAACCGATTTCCCGGCGCAGCAGGGCGACGCTGGAGGCAATTCTGTCGGCAAAGAGATCGCCCATCGCCACGATCTCCACGGCCCGATCGGCCACCGCCGCCTGCAGGGCCGCTCCGGTTCCCCGGCCGCCTGCGCCGATGAGACCCACGCGGATGCGTTCGCCGCCACTGAAGAAGCCACCGGCTCGAGCGCCGGAGGGGGCGCTCGAGGGGGAACTGGCGGCAGCGGCCACCGAGAGGCTGGCCAGAGCGACTGGCGCCGCCGTCGCCGCAGCGAGGAATGTGCGCCGGGAGGAGACAGCGATCGGAGAGGGCCTGGGCATGGAAAGGGCTCCGAAGCGAGAGGGAGAAAGCTGGGTTGCCACCGCTGATCACTACTGTAGCAGCCGGTGAAATATCCGGGATCACTTCCAGCGGGCCAGGAATTTCAGCAGGGGCTCTTCGAGCTCCGCCGGCTCCACGCCGAACGCCGCGACGAATTCGGCCCGGCGCTGCTCAGGGGAGTCGTCGGAAAGGGGGGGCTTGGCGGAGAGCGTGCGGAGGTAGGCGACGAGGGCTGGCTTGCGGGTCTGGACGAGGAACGCGGTCAGGGCCCAGGCTTTTGCATAGGCATCGATCGCGCCAGCCGCATCGCGAAACGGCTCGTCTCCTTCGATGATGGCTGTCAGCGCTCCGGGCTTGTAGGTGGCCAGGAATTTTTTGAGCCGCGGTTTGTTCACCTGCCCGATCCCCCGCCAGCCCCGGCCGCTGCCCGGATCGGGCGTTTCGAAGTAGGTGGCAATACCCTCGCTGATCCACAGCGGCACCGGCGCCAACCGCTGGTGCATGCCGCCGTTGTAGGCCATCTGATGCGTCGCCTCATGCACGAGCGTGGCCACCAGCCCGGCCGCCTCGGGACTGGCGAGGATCTCCAGCCCGGCCCGACCGGGGGACGTGGTGGAATGGCCGGGCAGCAGACTGCTGCCGGTGAGATCGAAGGTGGTCACCCGGTTGGTGAGGAGATTGTAATAGCCGACAACCCGGTCGGCGGCCGCGCCTAGGTCGCGTGAGGCAAACGCCTCATAGCGCTGGCGGTCGGAGAAGATCACGACGATCAGGGGATGGGGTGGCTCGGCGATGGCGAAGTCGGCCTGTGTCCAGAAATTGGCAAAGGCTTCGTGGAGCTTTTCAAACAGCGCCCCACACCACTGCGCATAGGCCCGCGAGGTGTCGAAACAGATCACGTAATGTTTGGTGACCACCAGATCGAAGCCCGGCGGCAGTTCGGTGAGAATCTGCCGACCGACGTCGCGGGGGGATGCGGAAGCGGCCGACGCCACCAGAGCGTGGCACTCCCGCCCGGGCGTGGAGGGAACGATCTCGAGTCGCTGATCGGCACGTTCCAGCAGGAGGCTGCCGTCGAGAGCATCGGCACGCAGCGTACCGGTGAGGGTGCGGGGGCCGGCGGGGGTGGGGAGTGTCACTGCCAAGCTATCGCCCGGTTGCCAGGGGGCGTCGGTGGGGGCTGGAGCGGAATTTGGGGCGGGCTCGGCAGCCCGGGCAAGGCTGGTGAAGGTGAGGGGGAGATGAAGGGGAAGGGGGATGAAGACAGACCGGAGTGCGAAAGCCGCCAGCCAATCTCCCGGCACGCAGGCCCCCAGGAGGCCGGCCGCTGCCACTGCCGCGCAGAATCTCCAGATGGTGGGGGAAAGACGCATGCTGCCCACGTTCTCGGTCGGTCCAGAGTGCCATCTTCACCCCATGCAACCACGTCGGCCCCGGGAAAGAAAGGGCAAAAAGTGGTTGGTATGACAAATAGTCGGGGGTGGATTGCTCTGGCCTCACCGCTTGAGTCCCGATAATTTCCCGCGACCCCATGCGGAGATCCGCGGCCAGTGGCAGCGGAGGGGGATGGCCAGTCGTCGCCAGAGGTCGTCCCCAAAGATTGATGTCCCCCCAGCACGAGCGTGACGCCATGATTGCAGCCGGTATTCTCCCTTCCCGCCGCTTTCGGCTCTGGTGGTGCCTGGCGCTGGCCCTGGTTCTGCTGCCGGGGTGTGCCGGGTGGAGGCCCTGGAAAAACAAGGAAAAGGCCGCCCTGCTCGCGCAGAAATATGGGCCCAACGCCAACCAGCGGATCGCCGCGCTGCGGGCCGACGCGAAGGTGGCCCAAGCGGCCGCCGGCGATCGGCAGGTGGTGTTCACCCGCGATCTGGCGCAGCAGCTGCTTGAAGAGCACGACCCGCGGGTGCGGAGCGAAATACTCGGAATCGCCGCCACATTCGACACCCCAGCCTCGGTGTCGATCCTGCGCGGCTCGCTGCAGGATCCCGATGCGGGCGTCCGCACGACCGCCTGCGAGGTGTGGGGCAAGCGGGGTGGAGCGGAGGCGGTGCAACTGCTGGCCCAGCGGTATCAGACCGACAGCGAGCTTGATGTCCGGCTGCGGGCGGTGCGGATGCTGGGGCAGTTGAAGGACAAGGAGGCGATCCCGGTGCTGGCCAAGGCACTCGAGGATCCCGATCCGGCAGTGCAATACAGGGCCGTGGCCTCGCTCAAGCAGGTCAGCGGCCGGGATCTGGGGGATGACGTCAATAAGTGGCGGGCTTGGGCGGCCGACCCCGAGGCGGACAAGGGGCAGTGGTCGGTAGCGGAAACATTCCGCAAGGTTTTCTGAGCAACTGCGTTTTCTGACGCAGCCGAAGGGAGAGCGCATCCGGCCTCCGTGAAGCGTCGGCTGCCAAGCGGCAAAAATTTTGCCGCCCGGACCATGCCGGCACGACGCTCTTCAAGCGTTCGCCCACCCATCGCCTGCGTCCCCCAGTTTGCCAAGGCCTTGCCGCAGCATGCGCCAGCGAGCCGTGCCAGCATCTTCCCACCCCCTCCCCCTGCTTGTCCCTCGGGCGACTGGCTGTTTGGGCAAGGCACGCTTGTAGTACCAGACAGGCAAGCTGGCGTAACCCTTCTGCGGCCGAGCCGGCTGCCAACAATCGGGATGGCCATTCGGCCGATACCCCATAGACCAGTCTGCAACCTTAGATTTCCTAACTGTTTGTGTCATAGAGCCGCATGAAAAATCGACGCTTCGTCCAGCGCGTGAACATGGGTCTGAGGATGTCGGCCCGCGGCCACTCGCATCAGGGAAGGCTGTGGATCATGCTGGCTGGCGGGCTGGCTCTCGGGCTCTTCGGCGGCTGGTCGGCCCTCTTCCGCGAGGCTTCGGTCGCTGCGCCGCCGCAATCGGCGAATCGGCCCGCGGGCCAGCGGCGGCGGCTGTTTGACGCCTTCTCTCCGAGCAAGAAGCCGCCCGAGCCGCAGGAATTCATCGCAGCACCGTTGCCGCCAACCGTGGCCGCGATCCAGCAACTCGAGAAGCAGGATGCCGCTGGGGGGCCCCTCCGAATCGCCCGAGCCGCGCAGGCCTACAGGGGGCCGGCTACCCCCGCCCCCAAAGCGTCCAGCCGGGTGCCGACGTGGACCGAGGCGTTGGCCTTTGCTTCGTCGCTGCAATCCTCGGCCCGTGCTATCGCCTCGGCTGCCACCAATCCAGAGTATCAACCGCCCCGCGAATCGCTCCCGGCCACCGCACGGATGGCAGTGCCGGTCGATCGCAAGTGGAGCGTGGCGGACCAACCGGCCAGCGGTCGGGAGGCAGCCACCGGTGTCCGTCCGCCCAACACCCAGCGCTTTGAACGGCTCCGCACGCGCCTCAGCCAGACGCTGTCAGCCTACAGGCGCCGCCCCCTCAACTCCGCGCAGCACACCCCCTGGGAGATCATGCACGGCTTCATCGCCTTCGGGATCCCGTCGCAGATCCGGGTGGGCGGGCCCTCCGGCGATCTTGTCAACTCGATCGGCTGGATGAACATGGGGGGCAGGTGCAAAGGGCAGGTGATGCTGGCCACCACGGACGATCGGTTGATGGCGATGCGGGGGGTGGGACTGCAGGGGCACGCCGGGCAGTATCTGGCGATCCTCGCGCAGTGTCGCGTCGCGCTCAAATCGCCGATCTCGATCCAAGGCAAGACATTCACCGTGGCTGATCTGGTCGAGGAGGAGAAAGCCTCCTGCAAGGCGGGCACGGAACTGACGTTCGCGCTGATCGCGCTGGCCCACTACCTCCCCTCCGATGCGGAGTGGATCAGCCGCGACGGCAAGGAATGGTCGCTGGAGAAACTGGTGGCGGAGGAAATCGAGCAGCCGATCCGGGGCGCACCCTGCGGCGGAACGCACCGCCTGTTCGGGCTGGCCTACGGCTGCCAGCGGCGGCTGAAGGCCACCGGTCGGCTGGAAGGCCACTATGCCCGGGCCGACCATTTCGTGCGCGACTACCAGAAATTCACGCTGACAAAGCTGCAGAATCCCGACGGCTCCTTCAGCACGGAGTGGTTCAAATACCCGGCCGACCGCGAGGACGACATCGATCGCAAGGTGCAGACCACCGGCCACATTCTGGAATGGCTGGTGGGCTCCCTCGATCAGGATCAGCTCTACCAACCGCGCGTCACGGCAGCTGTCGAATTCCTCAGTTCGGCACTCCTGAGAGAGCCCGCCCGCGAGTGGAAGCTGGGGCCTCTGGGGCATGCCCTCCACGCCCTGACGATCTATCAGGAACGGGCCTGGGGTGTGGTTCTTCCCGGCGGTATCGCGGCCTTCCAGGGATCGATGAAGGCCGCCCCGGCCACCGCTCGCATGGCCGATGTCTCCACTGGGTCTGCTCTCATGGCCCCGCGCTGAGACCCATTCTTGAACGGGGGCGCCCACTTGCCGTAGGCTGGACGGACGGATCGCGCAGGAAGCGGCGTCCGCGGCTAGGAGCGGAAGATGTCGCCCGTGGAACTCTCATCGCAGCTGCAGCAACTGCTCGAGGCGGGCGTGCGCCT
>Ga0114967_10001046_pt1 | contig 23040 bp, 14 predicted proteins | sample M_130628_MF_Meta_FD_92639 | JGI IMG/M metagenome (GOLD analysis project Ga0114967, IMG submission 92639) | Freshwater microbial communities from Lake Montjoie, Canada to study carbon cycling - M_130628_MF_MetaG | ecosystem: Environmental > Aquatic > Freshwater > Lake | place: Lake Montjoie... | reverse complement strand
TAAATCTATTTTTAGTTTAAAAAATGATAATAAATTGGGAATATTAATTAAATTACAAGAGATAGCATTAACAATAACGTGTTTAATATTATTTTTTGTAGTAAAAATATGACAGGATATGGTATTAGATATATTATGTTTAATATGATTATTAAATTCGGTATCAGATAAAAAGGAGTTAAATAATGATTGTAATTTATTAGATTCATTGGAGAAGACGGATACAGTGTCATTGATAATATCAACAAGATGTTGAATATAAGTTTGTTGATCGGTAATATTCATATTATGGTAAGGTAGACAGTTAAAGGAGCGATTAATAAATGATTTGGTGAGTGAGACATAATATTCAATTAGACAGTCAACTTTGTCGGTTAAAGGATTGAACATATAATTTTGTAAAAAATATTTTTTGTCTCTTGTAGCGATATTTTGCAAAATAAAAGTTTGAAATCTTAGTTTGTAATCATCCGTAATATTTAGAAATAATAATTTGTTATCATTTTCTTCAAATGTTTTATAAGATGTATTAAGACGAATAAATATATTTTTAAAATACTGAATGGTGTCAGGAGTAATAAATCCGAATTTGTCATTAATAACATTATTCAAATGTAGAACAGTTTCGTGATTATTAATTTTGGATAGAAGAGACCAAATTGTAATTTTATTAATGGATTCAACAACATTGTCATTTAATAAATTTTTAAAGATGAGTGGAACTTTATCAAAATTATTTAAATCATATGTATGTTTTAAAAGATGGATAATAAGATCTAAATATAATTTTTTATCATAATCTTCAGCACAACATAAATCAGTAAAATAAGTCCAAATATTATCAATATCAATAAAAATGTCGTTAAATTCAAAAGGAGTATGTGTAGCATAAGAGTGTTTAAGACGGCGTCGTAATTCTTCAGTAAAAACATTTTGAAGATTGTTATTTTTAAAAGAATTAATTTTATTAGAGATATTTTTATTATTGGATAAAATAGTGAATCCAAGTAGACAATCTAAATTATCAAAAGATTGTTCTGTACGATTGAACGGTTCAGAGAAAGATTCCGATAATTCATCAATTGATTTTTTATTGATATTATATTTAAAATAATCTTTGAAAATAAGGCTGACCGTTATAGATAGTTGTATAAAGGTAATAATATGTTTATCAGTAATAGAATTACGGTCAGATACCATATTTTTTGAAAGTGAAAGGAGCGTCATAGGATATATTTCAAGATGTTTATTATAGTAATCGAATGGATTTTGATTGATAGCAATACCCATTGTATACCGTAATTGTGGCTTCACAAGCGTCCAATGTATTTCATTTAAATATAATGGCAATATACAATTTCCATTTCCTAACGCATTTCCATATATTGCAAACGAATTACTACGTCCATCATCATATATTTTTTTGTCAGTCATATATATATCCTGAGCTTCACATATTTGTTCAAGAGTTATAAGGTTGTTTGATATTTCCAAAATCTTGATTTTATCCATAATAATACCTAACTTTGCCAGTTTTGGTGTTATAAGATGTATTAATAGTCCTGTAATATTACCATTTAATAATTCTTCATACCAAGTAGTACGTGATAAAAGAAGATTATATAAATCACAAGAAAAATCAAATAGATTGTTTTTTGACGAAATATTATCAACAACAAAAGAATTAAATAAAAGTTCCCATTTAATAATATCTTCCTGACACTTTACAACGGATGTAAAATTTTTTATAATATTTTTATTTTGCTTGATTTGTTTTTTTATAGATCCAAAATTGAATCCACCGTTTTTCGCAAAATTTTGTAATAATTCAATAATATTAAATTTATTTGTTTTTAATTCAAGCTTGTTTACATCAATAAATTTATTTTTTTGTAAATTCAATACATCTGTATATTTATTTAAAATGTTTTTTTGTAGTTCTAAATATTTTTTACTAAGTCCAGTAAATGTCAGACCATTATATATATCAGTGATTTTATCAATATTGTCAACTAAATATTCATTTGATGAGTCTAATAACAAATTACAAACTGATTTTATCATTAATTGATTATATGTTATATCATTTAGGGTGATATTCGATTGGTTAAGATGCACATATTTCTGTATTTTATATGTATATACATTCTTTTTTTTAAACATAATGAAACAATAATATTTATTCCCTTGAACATCTTCAACTGTATTTAATAAATTATTTATTGAGAGTATTATCGGTTTATAAGTATAAATATCATTTTGTTGTTCATCATGTTCATCATTATTTGCTGTTGATGGTTTTTCTACAGGTGGTATTAATATTTTTATTTCTGATGGAAATATGGTGTTAATATCATTATATAATTGTCCATAATTATGACAATATTTATGGTTTTTATTTACATATAAGTCATACATATTATTGTTATTTGAATCAAATGAGATGTATATAATATGTTTATCTGATATTATATTATTGTTTAACATCAATGACTCATATATACTATTATTATGTCCAAATACAATAACATCATTGATGTCAGTGGTTAGGACGGTTGACAATGCTAATTCAAAATTATTATTTTTATGAATATCATCAATTGTATCAATATCTTCACTATTGTCGGAGATCCATGTTTCAATTAATTCTTGAGAGTAATTGTTTGATGTAAAACTATATTTTTTTATTTCAATAATATTTTGATTCATACCGGATTCATCTGTTGGCAAATGAAATAGTTTAAAAAAATCAATATTAATAGATTCATCAATTCTACTAATAGCACTATCAATAATATCTTTATAATTTAACATTGATAATACATTTGGATAAATAAAGGTTGCTTTTTTATTGATTCCTTTTAGAGGCACTAATATTACATTATAATTTTCTTTTTCTATTATTGATGATGTTTCAATAAAATTTACTAATTTAGAAGTTGTTTTTAATTCTTTCATATTTTCTTCATTATCCATGTGCTAATATATATAAATTTATTAACTTATATATATTTTTATATTCCAATTTTTAATTTTCCATCCTTAAATATATTTACTTATCCACTTATACCATTTTATCATATTGTAATTGTTTGTTCTATAATATGCGGATATATATAAATTTTAGTTTTGATCAAAACGATGGAACCAACATATATGTTTATTATTTGCAACATTTTTGAATATTGCAGATTTCACACATTTATTTTCTTGGCATTTTGTGTTTTGATCAAATTCTATTCTACAAAATAATGGTTTCATTAAATCTTTCTCACTATCTTTAACACGATCCGTAAAATCTTTTAATAAACTTTCAGAGTTGTAATTATTATATATATTGCTAATATCTTTCTCTAATTCACTCGACATTTTACTGATTCCATTTTTTGTTCCATTTACTCCTTTATTAGATGTGATGGTCTGTTTAATATTGGTCATTTTTGTATCCATATATATATTATTATTATTAACTGTGTATATTATAAAGCGATAGTATATCAATTTTTTTATATGAATTTAATCGAGGTTGAAACCATATACTGCGGTTTTCTAAATTATTGATGTTTATATACAATTTTATCCATATAACCGGTTATAATAATGACGATTTAGAATGTGATATAGATAAAATACTTAATAAATTGTCTATAAAAAATTTTACAGCTGAAATTTTTCTAAGTATGCTCGAATTAATGAGTTTGAAAATGCAGCTGACCATATATCATATTCTGTTAATGGTATTTCAATTTTATTATTTGATGTGATGGTCAATTTAATATTGGATTGATTTTATTTCCATATATAATATATGTATTATTGATTGTATATCTAATAAAGAAATATCTGGAGTTTTATCTTCTTGCTGTTTGACTACAATGTTCAGCCTACTATTCTTGTTTGTGGTTCAAGTTTAAATGGAGCTAACACGTATGGGGACGCTGATTGTGAAAGATTAAACAAATTCATTGCTGGTAGGTCTGGTATATCTTTTTGCTCTTTAATAGTTTTATCCATAAAGTTGTCCCACAAGTTGTGAAATCTTTCATCTATTTTTCCCCATTTGGTATTCATTTTTTCATCTATTTCTTTTTGCTGATCTTTTTCCTGCTCTTTTGTTAGTACTTGTTTTGAATTTTGTTTTATCAAATCATTAAATATTTTGTCATTGAGTTGACTAGTTTTTAGAATATCTTGTGAACTATTATAATTTTCAAGTGCCTTCTGATATATTTCTAACATCAATACTTCTGTATAAGTGGGCGATGTTATTTTATCTTTACCGAAACCAGAAGTATAATAATCTACAAAAGCAATCCGATCTTTTTCGACTTGTATCATATTCTCTCGGATAATTTTATCCTCAATGGTATCAATTCGCTCAGCTATCATTGCGTTAATATCAAGTGCATCTTTTCTATATTCACCATTTGCATTAAAATATTTAGCTTCCCATATTTTTAAATAAGGTGTTTGTTTTTCATTCGGATCAATTTTATAATATTTCTTCATAACTTCGCCAAAACGCATTTCTGGACGTATAACATCTTTGTTTGTCCAAATATGTATATCTGAATCATCATATGAAGTTGCTCCATATAGTGGTATGCCTTCAAATGCATCTAATATTTGGACTGCTTTCGCTTTTAAATTGTCTGGGATAGAACGTATGTCATAAAGTTTTGAATGCATTTCTGCACTCACACGTGAACATATATAATTATCTCTTACTTGTCCCCTATGTAAACGTTTTTCATCAACTCCTTCACCTGAAATATGTGAATTATTATGCCATTGATGTGAAACATTTGCTCGCATATTAAACGCTGAAATATCATGAAGTCCAACTCCTTGCATACCTAAATTTGTATGAGCTGAGTGCATTGAATGAGCTGAGTGCACTGAATTAGCGAAGTGTATTGAATTAGCGGAGTGTATTGAATTAGCTGAGTGTATTGAATTAGCTGAGTGTATTAAATTAGCCGAGTGTATTGAATTAGCTGAGTGCATTGAATCCACATGATTCGGTAGGTCAATTTTATTATCACAATGTTTCATATTCACATTTTCTGCAAGTTTTGAATGTTCCATAGTCTCATTTTCTGTGGATTTTGTTTGAATAATATGATTTAAATTCATATATATTTTTGCGGGTCTTGTTTGAACAATATAATTTAAATTCATAAATATATATATATATGTTATCATAAATATATATATATATATAGAACATAAAAATTTCAATTTTTATTATAACGTCATTTATAATCTATTATGTATATATAGAATTAATGGAAAAAATCTTTTAGATGATAATAATTATTAAATAAAATATAATAATCTAATAATTGATTATTATTTAAATATACATATATATTTTTATTAAGACGTTAATTTTATTTTTATAGATGTATATTGGAATAAACATCTATAAAATAAATAATCTAAAAGATTTTTTCAATTAATTCATAATTATAAAAATATTGATCTATTGATCTATTAATTTATTGACATTTTATGTAGTTTTCTTTTTTAGAGCTTTCTTTTTGGATGGCTCACTAACAAGTTCAACCGGAACTGTTTCAACTACTGAAATTAAGTCAGCTGTTGCTGCTTTTTTGCGAGGTGCTTTCTTTTTAGCATCTGTTGTTTCTACACTTTCAACAATTGGAATGGGTTGTTCTGATGATTGACTAACTACATCAACAATTACTTTCTTTCGAGTGCTCTTCTTTTTATCAACTGGTTCAACTGCCTGAACAATAGTTGATTCGACTGATGGAACAACTACTGACTGATTAGATGTTTGATTCTGAACTTGTTGAGGCTTAATTGGTTCTGGGTCCGCAACATTTAATTCTGTTGTATTTGCTTTTTTTCTTGTTGTTTTCTTCTTTTTATCTTTATCAACTTCATTCAAACTAATAGTTAGTCCGATGTTTTCATCTTCATTCAAATCGTATTCTTCAGCTGTTGTTGATTCATCAATTTCATCAGATAGATCATTAAGATAACGTAATCTCAATTCATCAAATGCTTTTACTTTTGCTACATATTCGTTAATAACCGAAATTAATTCAGTATAAATTTCACGTTTCTCTGATAATGGTCTACATCTGAATGATAAGGTGATTAATTCATTTGGGCTCATACCATATTTAACATATTTATTTGTATCATTCAATGAATGATTTGAAACAATTTCTATGTTGTTATTATTCAGATCTGACGATTCATCTTTGGATACTTCATTTGCTAAAACATTAACAGGTGCTACAACTTGTGCTGTATTTGTCTCGACTGGTGATTGTTCAACAGTTTCAACTGATTTAACAGTTTTTTTGGTTCGTTTAGAAGCAATATTTGACATGTATATATATATGGGTTTATTTATAAGTTTAAGTGTTAAGTAATAAAAATATCAATTTTTTTATATAGGTCAATATGATACATGCTGTTTTAAGTGATTATATAGATTTAATAATACCATTATTATATAGACCTCTCCAGTCGATGGCATCATACGAAATAGGATAAAGGATTGGTATATTACCATATGATTTCATAAATTGGTCATAAGTATAAGAACCATTTGCATTATAGATCATACCATTAAAATAATAAGGATAATAGTCATAAAATGGTAGTCCTAAATTAGTGAATTTAGATGTATCAATATATTTTTTGTTAAAAACAGCACCATTATGTAAAAAATAATAATCATTAGTAGACCATGGATATCCACGGATATCATAAATAGGGCGTAGTCCGCGAGTCGGAATATTCCATAAGAAAAAACCTTCAAATACTTTATTTCTTTTTAAGATGAAGAAAATAATGATGGCAAGAACAATCCAAAATATTTTTATTTTCATTATATATATTATAAAAAAAGAGATTAATTTTAATATGTTTTAATCATATTTAATAATTTTATTCCAATAAATCAGAACTATTTAATTGAACAATTTTTTCATCTGAAACCTCATTAATAACAGAGGAATCTTCTGATTTAATCATTAAATCTGTTTTCACACTTGTTGATGTATCACTATGACAAGAAATAATTTTGACAGTCATATGTTTGTCATTAAAAGTATCAATAAAATCTGTAATAATTTTTAAATATAATGAACAATTATATGGTGTTATTAAATCTGATTTAATATTTACATTACAACTTGGCATCGATTGTATTGAAAAATTAATAATTGATTTATCATCATATTGTAAGATAATCGTATTCAATTGTGTGTAAAAATCTTTAATATATTGAATACCATTACATTTAATAGTATTGAAATGTAGGTCCATATTAATATTCACCTTCTGTCTCGGAAATTTTATTACTAATTTTTCCATAAAGTTCGGTATCTTATTGCATTCAATCCATTGTGTCGCAACTTGATGCAATTTTATTGTATCTTCACAAAACATATTTTCTATGTCTTCTTTCGGATATTTATATAATGTTTCATCCATCATAATATTTACTTTTGCTTTAATTTCTTCATCTTGATCAATATAATTAAAAGATATTGATTTTTGTTCACTTGCAGAAGCATTAATCAATATATCTTTTGGATCTTTTGGATCTTTTGGATCTTTTGGATCTTTTGGATCTTTTGGATCTTTTGGATCTTTTGGATCTTTTGGATCTTTTGGATCTTTTGGATCTTTTGGATCTTTTGGATCTTTATCCTTTTGTTTTTGTTTGAGAAGTTTGCGCTGTTTACGCATTTCCTGTTTCGAATCTTCATCTGGTATTTCATTATTTGACGCAATATATGTAAATGCATTCACAATATTTAAAAATTGTTGATATCTACCAATATGAGATTTTATAACATCTTCTTCAATTTCCATGTAATGTAAATCAATAGTTGTTTTATCAGACGGTTTTTTCTTTTCATTAATATGAGACACGACTATCAAGAATACACTTCCTATCTTTAGGTTTTTAAAGGACTTGTCTCGTTTTTTTATATTTACTTTGCATATTACACCTTCAATACCACCGTATTCCAATAAGGAACATACATGTGAATTGTCTTCTTCTAATTGCTTTAGTGATACTACCACGATGTCTCCCACATCTGGGTATTCTTCTTTGTAAAGTCTAATCGGGTTTTCCATCATATATATATACTACTTTTCTATTATATTATTAGAATAAAATAAAAATATCAATTTTTTTATATATAAAAAATGATGTTTAGACTGATATATTTCTATTATATTGTTATTTTATTTTTATAAAAGAAGTGTTTATATTAAATATATATAATTATTTATTAATGTTTAGACATAGATACAGCTTTACATGCTCGACAGAATGTTTTTTTTGGTTCATAATACAACGGACCAATTTCACTACATGTAGGACACTTAAACTTGACAGAAATGAATGAATCTAATAAAGTATTAAATTGTGGACCAAGATATTTACGTGTATTACGAAGACCATCGAATGATATTTTAACATTGTCAACATTAATAGTTGCTTGTTTAAGAGTATCAATAGATGTTGTAATATATTTAGCAAATTCAGCACAGAGTGTCATAGAAATTTTTGCATCATTAGTAAAATTAGACATAATATTATTGGCATTCATAATAATAACACTTGTTGTAGTTGTGTCAAGTAATATATTATCACATTTAACAACGTATTTTTTCTTATCAAATTCAATATTTTGGATAAGAGAATCAATATCAATAAGTTCTTCTTTATAAGCTTCAGACTCTTCAAAATCTTCAATATCATTAACAAGTTCAATAGTATTAATTTTTTTATCTATTGGTAAATGTGTCATAAAATGTTCAAAATCTACTTGTAAATCCATCATAATGTTGTCGCATTTCTTCACACTATTTATTTTACCATAAGATACCATATCTATCATACAATTTTTCTTTGTTAGAATTGCTACTCTTTCATCTATTATCGTCGCTACTAAACAATTTAATACGAATTTATATAAACCATCTACGATTGACACCAATTTTGCCATCTGTTCTGATCCGTGAATCACAAGTAAATAATCATTGTCTTCTATTAAATCTTCTTCAATTAAATTAACAACATTTGATACATATATTATATTTGTAACATTACATAATTTATCTATGTCTTGCTTGCTACTAATTTTTACCATTATATTTCCTACCATACGATTATTTTTTCCATATGATGGATCTAATGTCGTTGATACACCAATAAATCCACCGGGTAATCCTACTTCTAAATCTGTTGTGTCTGATTTAAGACCAACAACTTGTGTAATTAATGGTGTGTATACATATGAACCATCTATAACCTGAACATTACCTGGTAAAATACAAATCACGTCTCCAATTGTCAAATATCCTTCTTGGATTGAACCACCAAATACAGCACCTTTAATATCAAAGACGGAATTTCCTGGTTTATTGACATCAAAAGATCTAATAATCGTCATATTAAATGGTTTCTCTGTTAACGTCATTATTTTCTTCGGATAAGGATTTGATACTAAATATTTTATTAAATAATCCGTATTCGTCTTCGTAAATGATGACATCGGTATTATCGGAGGATCATATTCCTCTCCTAATTGTTGTTCATCCATAAAATTATCAATAGATGAGACAACATCTCTCAACGCTTCTTGTGTAGAAATTAAATCTACTTTAGATATTACCATCGCAAAATCAGTTATACCTGTCGATTTCAAACATTTCATATGTTGATGACTTTGAGGTTCTATTCCCTTATCTCCTGATACTAAAAATAATGCACTATCTATCGTCGACGAACCTGTAATCATAGTAGTCATAAAACTATTATGTCCAGGATTGTCTGCAATACTAAAATGTCTTATCAACTTAAAACCATTCGGTCTTATTGTCGGATTCAATATATAATCACTTCCATTGTAATATATTTTTAAATTTGCGTGCCCCATCTTGATGGTACATCCATTTAATTGTTCTTTCCCAAATTTCTTTGTGTCTTTATTTGTTAAAAATCTTGTTGCTTCCGTCTTGCCGGCAGCTACACTACCCACTAAACAAAATGTGTTTATTGGCGCATATTCTTGATATTCTTTTAGACTAATAAGTCTATGTGTTGAGTCTTTTTTAGTCAGCATTCGGTCCATTATATATATAAAAATATACTGTTATTTATGTTTTTGTATAAATAAAAATATCAATTTTTTTATATAAGCATTGTTGCTCAATATATATATGTTCTCTAATCTTATTAAATAACTCATTCAGATTTACTCTGATTTATACCATAAAATAATGGTCTAATTAGTAGTGGGTGCCCAGCAATTAACTTTGCCTGGTCCAATTTTACTACCTGAAGGACAAGAACGTTTAACAGCTTTAATTTTACAAGGAGATTCTGACTTGGTAAATCCATTTGGATCGTAAGTGAAACCAGTAGGACATTCTGGAACTTTAACATCAATTTCACAGAAACCATCAGAAGTTGCAGCAATTGGATAATTATTTTTACCAATTCCACAATATACTCCTTCGCCATCTCTACAAATACCTTCTGCTTTAATATAACTACTATATTCACAAATCGGTTCAATTTCTTGAACACACTTTTTACGGACGCTGTTTAATTTACTATCATTTGGACAAGTGGCACCAGATGATGTTAATATGGGTTCAGATTCAATAACACACATTTTATTAACACTATTAAATGTACTACCATCTGGACAAGTAGGTTTATACTCTCTCATACAAAATGAACCAACTCTACTATCAAACTTATATCCATCTTTACAAACAACTGGTTTAGAACATTTATTCGTTTTGGTATTTAATGTATATCCATCCGGACAAGGACTAAAACCTTCTTTTTTAAATGGCATAAAAATTACAGCCATTAATAAAACAAAACTAATTAACACAAATTTATGCATATATATATATATATATATATATATATATATATATATATATATAATAATAATAAAATAAAAAAATAAAAAATAGAAATTAAAATGTAATCAAATTAAAATGTAATCAAATTATGGTCATCACATAATTTTTGTATTTGTCCTTTGTAAACAGTTCCATTTTTTAGTCCATATTCTAATAAAGATTCGTCATCTTTAATATTATTTAATTGATTAGGAGTGAGAACAATAGTGGTAGGAAAAACTTCTAGAAAATGTTGTTCAGATGCATGTAATTTATTATAATCAAATTTAATAACCTGTAAAGGTAAAGATTGATTTTGTAGTTCAGTGTTTTGAAAGAGGTCGTCGATAATAGAAGCTAATTGATCACAAGGTTTACATTTTTCGAGAGAGAAGATCAACATTAGTTTAACATATTTATTGACAGTATGTTGTTCAAGAGCATAAATAGAGTTAATAGAAACGATATTTTTAGAGTAATCAGACGTTGATTTGGAGAAGAACATATATATATATAATATAATATAATTAAATGTTATATTATAGAATAAAAAAATCAATTTTTTTAGAAAGGATGATAAGAGCCAGTTGCATCAAAGTATCCGAATTCAGGATTTTTTGGGATAAAATTAATGAAATCATTTTTAACATTAGAAGGGTTAACGATGTAATCGCGTGACACTAATTTTTCAGTATCGGAAATAATTTTATTAATAGCGAAATTACAGTTGGTGCCATAATTTTTGCATTCAAGGACGCGTTGTTGAACGGTATCGAAAGATTGTCCATTAATTTGAACAGGTTTATTAGATTCTTTATTAGGTTGACTCATAAGTATATATTAATAGCAAAATAAAAAATAAATTAGATAATTTTTAATTATTAATTATTTATTAAATTCTTAATATTATTTTTATTGGTAATGCTTAAAATATTTTTAACATCTAAATTATCCTGCATCTCGGTGTCTATAAAATTGTTATCATTTAATAATTCATTTTCTGAGATTTTGTTGTGTGAATCGTCTAATAGAGAGCCAATAGATATATCATTTAAATGTCCAGCAGATTGATTATAAATTTGTGTTTGATTAGGTATATTAAGGATGGACATATATGTAGAAAATTCTCGATCAATCATAAGTTGATTATTAGTTTTGCCGGCGATATTAGGATAATGTCCGCCATTTAATGGTTTAATTAAGATTTTATTAATAGTTTCGAAACTATATGAATATTTATTAATAAGTAGGTCTTGTAATTTATCATAATCAGGTTTATTCCATTTAATTTCACCAATATTGTGATTAACTGGCGGATTTTTAAAATAATCACGAGCAATTTGATATTTATTTCTAAATTCACTCGATATTTGGATGTTTTGTTGTCCAACTCTTAAAACTGGCAAATTTACTATCACATCTAATGAACCATATTTTTTTATTAACATATATGCTTTATTCATACCAATTCCGTCTATTGTTGGAGCATAATCACAGCCCATTAATATACATAAATCTATAAATTTGTCTTGTGTTAGTCCAGTTTCGGACAATATTTTTGATAAAGATATTTCAGTGATTTTTGATGCATTTACGTTTTTTAACAATTTTTCAACTCCAAACGTTAATAAATCCATATCCTCAGAAGCAACAGCATCTACTAAATTTAATTTAGATAATAAAGCACATTGAGGATCAGCTTCTTCAAGAGCATCAATTACAGGTATACCTATAAGCCGTAAAACTTCTTTACATTGGTCCATTTGTTTACCAGTTATAACAACAGATTGCTTGAGCAATTTAATTTTCTGTTCTTTATTAAAAAAATTAGTTTCATCTTTTAATTGTGAAATGGCAGCTTGACGGTTTTTGGAGCGTTCTTTTAATGTGTCCATTTTGATTTGTGGTGGTTTACCATCAAACACATATATTGGATTTATTTCTTTTTTTAAAAATGATAATGTTTTCATAATAATCGCATGGATATGAGATGTGATTTTACCATCATTATTCATTAAATCATAACCAGTATTACGAATAGCGATGACAAATTGGTATATTAAAATACTGGTATCGAATGCAATTGTTTTATTTTTTAGATCAGAAACTGATAATTCATTTATTGCACCAGGTGCATAAATCTGAATAAATTTATTCAATCCTTTTATTCCCATGTTTTTATATAATATCAATTATATTATTAAATCATTATTATCTTAATAATATAATTTTTAAAATCTTCCATTTGTTAATTCTAATATGTCTACAACTACATCATTTATTTTATTCGAAAACTGAATTAACTTGTCTGACACTATCCCTAACGAAAAATAGCTTGCATAATATTTTCGTATGTTGTCTAATCTGTAGTTTTTCGGTATTTCACATCTATAAAACGCTAAATCATCAAATACTAATTTTACTGGTTTTGAATAATTATTATTTGATATCTCGACATTTGCATCTCGATACGTCTTGAACATATATGTTATTAAAGTTTCTTCATTAAAAGAATTAATTAATTCAATTAATTTTTTAGGATTAAAATGTATACGATTTTGTATGTCATCTGTATTTATTAATAAATATTTGTCATTCAGTGGGTTTAACACAATGGGTCTAAGATTATTCAATAAATAATCTATTTCATTGGAATCCATAATATTAGTAAAAATTTGTCGGATTACGTTATTATTTTTTTCAGTAGCATTAGAACTATTATATGTTGCATAATTACGTAAACCATCTTGAATATATATTCTAGTAGGTACTATATTGAATGGATTAACATATCCTGGTTGTTTTAACATATTTAATAATTCATCAATAGATGGAATTTCTGGTATTTCTCTCAACGCTACTAAATAATTATATAATATTTCACACATATTTAATACTGGATTGCTATTAAAATAATCTAATAATTGATATACGCTTATATTGTGCCTGTTATTTATTACATCCACGCCAGCGCCTGTACCAATTTTATCTTCCTCTATAAATTTAAATTTTGAACATTCATTTGTGGTCGCGAATGTTTTTTTTTTGCTCGTATAAAAATCACGCAAATCTTTTAAATAATGTTCTTGTAATATATCATCTCCTGAAATATCTGGTAGATTTCTGATAGGTGCATTTTGTGATACTAATGAACTATCGTCTATATTTAAAATATTGGACATATATTCTGTTCTATTTAATCCGGCATAATAAATATTTACGCCTTTATTGTTTTTAAATAATTCACAAGATACAAGTTCTAAAGAGGCAGAAGTATGATTAACATCATAATCGGTCCTATTAATTGTCTCTTCATGTCTCGAATAAGTATTGGTATTGTAGGCAGACACAATTAATTTAAATAGATTCATTTTTATTCGATGCAATGCAAAATCTGTTTTAACTGGACTTGCAGTGTCTATCGCAAATGTTTTATTTAATATTTTTATATAATCCATAAGAGCTGAAACCGCATCTGTCATCCTGTTTGCAACTGCATTTAGATTGCTAAAGTCGCCCACTTTAAATAACACATTATCCATATGTGTTTTTATTTGTCCTTTTAAAAGAACATTAACAGCTCTACTATTGGTTTGACAATCTGTCACAAAAGTTGACATTTTAGTTATGTTTGATAGACTGTCATTAAGTATATCATCTGAACATTTTTGTAAAGCAAGTAAAGGAGTCATTACAGTTAAATATTCTTTAGTGGCATCTGCCAGTTTCTTATCAGCTTTTGCTTGCAATGCGGATATGTCTAATGAAAGTGTTAATTTTTTTGACGATGCAGTTGATTTTTTTGCGTTCTCAGTCGCTACATCGCTTTCCAATGAAACTATTTTATCATACTCAGCACTTAATAAAGGTGCTAATAAAGGTGCTAATGAGGATATATCATATGTGTTTCCTGTCCCAGGCTCAAATATAGGAGTTTTATAATTTGTTTTATTTATTAGTAATACAACAGCTGGCGGAATAATAGTAGATAAAGTAGTATTAATCGCTGAAATTTTTATATTTGCGTCTGTTATCAAATTTTGTTTAACAGTAATTGCTGCATCTGCTGTTGATATTTTAGACTCTTCTGCAGTAATTAGTGCTTTTTTATCAAAAATGTCATTACCTACACTATTAGTCGTAATTTTTGCATGTTCTGCTTTTAGCAAGTCAATCTTATCTTGAGATTGTTGGATTTCAGTATCTTTCAAATTTTTTAATCGTGTGGCAACTGTACTTTTAAAATTAGATAACTTGGTTTTCAGTTCACTGTTATCACTGCCCATCAATTCATCTGACAAAGACACAGATTTTGTATAATTAGTATTAAAGCGATTGATATTATCAATCAAGCGTTCTCGTGTTTTTATCAAATCATTATTTAATTTCGTTAATTTAAAATTAATACCAGGTTTTATTTCACTTGCATTTGAATAATTAATAAATGTTGTAGAAATTGATATTCCGGATGGTGCAGTAAATATATTTGAGGAATCTATATATGAATTTGACCAATTAACGTCAGACCCCTTATCTATAATATCGCGAATATCTTTGATTCTAGTAATATATTGCTCTAAATTACTGTATATTAAAGCAAGTGCATTCACGAAATAGTTGATCCGAGTATACAAATCATGTAATTTTTGACAATATTTATTTTTTAAATTATTAAAATCATCTAATTTTGTTTTATACCATCTTTTATAATAAGCATCAACATCAGGATTACCGGGCATGCTATACTTTAATAACATGGTGTTAGTTGAATTTGTGTATATTATGGTATTTAAATTACTTAATATTGTGTTTATTACTCCATCACCATTCATTGATAATGGTGCCTTTACTTGATATATTGTTTTATAATATTCTGAATGACCTGGACTAAATGACTTATAAGGTTGTTTATTAAAACTCTCCAATATTGTTTTTAAACACGAAATCAAATAAGTAGTTCTTACTGACAGATCTTGACTAATGTTGTCATTAATATCAATTTCAGCCTGATTCATATTAATCAATAGATGTGTAATTGCTTTGAAATTTGAAGATGTTTGTGCATATGAATCCCAAATAAACTGTTCTGAAATATTTAAACTGGTAATTTGAGCATTACTTATAGTAGTTATATTTGTAGGATCATTAAACAAGGGGTTAGTTGGATAATTACCAAAATTTTTTATGAAATATTTTTTCAATATAGCTAATTTAATATATTTGTTTAACATATTTTTCATATTATTTTCAGATATCATCGTATAACAAGACTCAAATTTTTTGAATTTATATTGAAATGTTAAAGGATAATTAACAAATTGTTTCAAAGTAGATATCATTTTAGGTGCATTATCTTTCAATAGAGTATTCGTTCCCTTGTCCGTATTAATATCATTTCTTGCTTGATTCAAAAAAGATAATCTAACATTAACCATTTCTTTGATAATTTGGTCGTATGCATGGATGGCTTGAAAAATCAAATAATTAACAGTAGCAACATCTAAACGGAGAGATCTGTTTGGAACTTTTACAAAATTGTTAGAGAAATATTGTTTCCTTTCTTTTTCAAATTCTACATATGGTACTGATACACTACCATCATAAGAATGACTGTTTATTAATTCGTGTCGATACATACTCAAATATTCTATTTTTAATATTTCATCTTTTGAATATAAATCGAATAAATTAAAATATTCAAACTTATTTTGGTCCAATGTTTGATTCTTATTTATGTCATACATTTTCGGTTTTTTGGTTGTATTATTTAATTTATTATAAATATTACATCTCAAAGTCATCCAACTATATACATCAGCTTGTATATTTTGTTTAGTAATAGCAGGATTTGGTGGTGCGGATGTATAATCAAACGTGCCAATTTTTAGGGTAATATCAAATGCTTTGTTAACATCATCGATAATATTAGTATAAATATAAATACTACATTCCAAATACATACTAAATAATATCATTGGTATTACTTTTGCAAATAATAGTGTATCATCTGTACTTGCAGAATTATAATCAAGACGTCCATTTATCAGAAAATATTTAATATAATCAAAATTTCTGGTTTTTTTCAATTCTGTATCAGTAAGTTCATCATCACTTGTATAACTAATTTCAAACATTTGTTTGAAAATATATAAAAAATTATCTTTAAACTTGTTTGTTATTTTTGGAGAATAATCTGTAATTAAATCTTTAATTCTATAGATGAAAGATGGAACCTTAATTAATTTTAAAAAATCACTATATAGATTGTCATTTAATAAAAATGCATTTGGTGGTCTTTTTAAATCAGGGTCATTACCTTCTAGAAACGCCATAAGATTATTTTTTTTGAGAGAAAACAAAAATAAAAGGTCTTTATTTTCTAATTCGTCATCTTTATGAACATTTACTAAATCGACAAGTTCTTTATAAAACTCTTTGTAAGACATTATTGCTATAATTAATATAAATTAGATAATTAAATTAAAAAATTATCTAATAAAAAATTATTTAATGTATCAAATATTATTTTGTTAAAAGATTCAAATCATCTGGAGATATAATATCATATTCTTTTATAAATATTAGATCAATATTGTAAACATTATTATTTGTAATTTTATTTTTATTTAAAATGGTCAACCATTCATAATTAAAATTATCATTATATGACAGATGTTTATAATCAATATATTTATTAAAATATGATAGTTCTTCTGGTGTAAAATTATGATTTTCTGAAAATTCTGCCCAATTTATTGTACCTGTATGGTCTTTCACAAAATCAAAATCTAAAGTTTGATTCATTGATATTAATTTCCAAACAGATTCATCGTTAAAATGTTCTATAATCTTTTTAATAAAAGTTTGATTTAGATCGCGATAAGACAAAATATTAATAATTGAATTATAAGATAATTTATCAAAATACTTAAATAAAATATCATTAGACAGATTATTTAGACAAGCAATATTATCCCAAATTGGAAAATTTTCAAAGATTGTAATAGTGTTATTATTAATGATGGAAGACGAGCTTATATTAAGTGGAATATTTTTCCAATCTATTTTATCCAAATAATCAGTAATCAATAGTAAGTCAATATTTTGGAATGTTGATATTAATTTCCAATTTAATTTATCATCATATTTCCGGATATATTCATTTGTTAAATTTTGGTATTGACTTATAATGTTCCAAAAATCTGTGTCAACATATCCATTCAATATAATATAATCTAATGTTTGAAATGAGATTGTTTGGTATCTAACAAGAGTATTAACATGATCTCTGTCTATTATATTCTGTAGAAATTTATTATTGGAAATAATTTCACTATCAATTTTTTGATATTTTAGAATATAATCTAAATTAAGATGTTGTATATGTTCTAAAATGAAATCATTAGATAAATTAATTTTTTCGATAATATATTTCCAATAATCTTCGGAATCATAATTTTCTTTGATAGTGTTCAGAATTAGTTTATCAGAAAGTTTCTTATTGGTTGATATTAACTCTATAATATCTTTAAGTTTGTCTTTGTTCAAAAAGTCGTCAAAATCCATAGATTATATATATTTATATGTAATCATATTATCCTTAAATTTATTAGTTTAAGTAATTATGATGATGCAAAATATACCAAAAATATAAATAATATTTTATAATTTTATTTATATAAATTGTATTATAAAAAGACTATATAACATCGATAAAGAACAAATAATTGGATAATAATATTTTATGTAATGGAGCTTTCATCTATTTTATTTTTAGAGTCAGAAGCATTAACAGAATTTGATCCCCAATAAGTAATTTCTGGATTGTTATTAGATTGTTGACGTTTAAGGAACATTTTTTCGTGATTAGTATATTTATCATCGAAACTATTATTATTAGGAGAATTATATTGTGATTGTAATAAAAGGTTCCATTTATTGTTAGTGATTTTATTTTTTTTAAATTGTTCATAAATATTTAAGACATTTTCAATTTTGAAAAGAGTATTATCGTGGAGGTTATTAAGATTAAAAAAGACGCCATTTGAATTGGCAGTATAATTATTATTATCAGAACTAATAATTTTGAATAATTTAAGATAAATTTTTTTATTATTAAGTTGTTCTATTCGAGAGGCGATAATTTTTTTATCAGATTTGGAATAAATTTTATTTTCAAGATTTGGGTCAACTTTATTACATTCTTCAGAATCGAATAATTTCATTTCAGTAGATGTAATTGTTATAACTTGATCATTTTTTTTGTTAGGTTTATTCATATATATATATGTAAAAGTTATTTTTAGTTATAAATAAACCTAAATATAATAAATAAAAGTATATAAAATTAATATCTATCAATATATTAATTTTACGAACAGATGATATATAACGAAGAACTTGACAACACAGACAATAATAATTTAGTTAATTTAATGAAAATTAATTTTTCATATCCGGACCCTGAAGATGATGACTTTCAATACCAAATATATAAAAAACGTGAATATTATATTAATAAAGTTCCATTCAGAGATGAGATAAAGGACTATCAAGACATAAAAGCATATAGAGATCGAGAATGTGGTGGTGAAAAATTTCAATTACATACACAACAATCGTTGTTAAGCAATTATATAAATCCGGATACACCATATCGTGGACTATTAATATTTCATGCAGCGGGGACAGGTAAAACGTGTGCTGCATTTGCAATAGCAGAAAATTTCAAAGATATGGTAAAAAAATATGGAACTAAAATACATATATTGTTATCAGGACCATTTATTCGAGAACAATGGAAAACTGAGCTCGTTGAAAAATGTGCGAAAGAAACATATTTGAAAGATTTTAACCAAACAATTGGATATATTGATGAGGTTGATAGGAGCAAAGCAGTCAAACAAGCCAAAGTCAATGCTATGCAATTTTACAAAATAATGTCATTTAGATCGTTTCAAAAAAAAGTAATGGGTCAGAAAATTGTTGAAAAAAATAAAGAAAGCTCCAAAAAAAAGGTCTATCGGAAGACAAGTGAAGGAGAATTAGAAAGAGATATTGCGATTGATAAAATAGAATCATTAAATAACACATTATTGATAATAGATGAGGCTCACAATTTGACAGGTAATGAATATGGAGAGTCTGTTAGAAAAATCATTAGAAATTCAAAAAATCTAAAAGTTATTCTTCTTACTGCCACACCTATGAAAAATTTGGGGGATGATATTATTGAATTAATTAATTTACTAAGACCTGAAAAATCTCAAATTGAACGTGAACGAGTGTTTAATGGTTCTGGACATACTATGGAATTTAGGGATGGTGGTCGTGAATATTTAAAAAAAATGGTTAATGGATATGTAAGTCATTATAGAGGTGCGAATCCATTAATTTATGCTGAACAAGTCGATCAAGGTGAAATCCCACCTACTCTGAATTTTACGAAAGTAATTAGATGTTATATGAGTGATTTTCAAAAAGAAGCATATCTAAAAATTTTAAAATTTACGGATGATACATTAGATCGTAAATCTCAATCTGTAGCTAATTTTGTATTTCCAGCATTAAATGCAGATAAGACTGAATTAGAAGGTATTAGTGGCGAAGAAGGTATTAATAATTTAAGAAATCAATTGAAATCAAATAAACAATTATTATTATCAAAAATTAATCAGACGTTTTATAAAAGCAAATATACTAATCCAAATGAATTATTAGTAGATAGAGAAAAAATTAAATCATTAGGTGGTAAAATATTTAAATTACCACAATTAGAACAATTTTCTACTAAATTTTTTACGTGTATTAACACCATCAATGATACTGTTATTGGTAAACGAGGACCCGGTCTCATTTTTATTTATTCTAATTTGGTCAAAGTTGGTATTGAATTATTTAAAGAAATTCTCTTACAAAATGGTTATCTTGAATTTTCTGAAAATAAAAATTATAATATTTTGGATGATACATTAGATGCATTAACTGGTAATCCTTATAGTTATTTTAAAGAAAATGGAAATATACAAGAATTTAATCCAGCAACATTTATTGCTTTTACAGGTAAATATGACGACACTACTGAAGATCAGCCTGAAGTAAAAATGAATATTCTTAAAATTTTTAATAATATCGAAAATAAAGAAGGCAAAAATATTAAAATTATTCTCGGTTCACGTGTAATGAACGAAGGTATTACATTATATAATATTAAAGATGTTCATATTTTGGATGTTTATTATAATTTTGGTCGTGTGTATCAGGTTATTGGTCGAGCTATTCGTCATTGTGTCCATTATAAAATCACTGATGAAAATAATCCTTTCCCTAAAGTTAATGTATTTAAATATGTTGTTTCTTTGCCACAATATGGCAATCAAGTAGTTCTCTCTGCTGAAGAAGAATTATATAAAAAATCTGAATATAAATATATTTTAGTTAAAGATATTGAACGCGTCCTTAAAGAAATGGCTATTGACTGCCCTCTTAACTACCACGCTAATATTTTCCCCGAAGAAGTCGAAAAATTTAAAAATTGTGTATCACCTGATAAATATAGTTCACTCACTGATGCACAAAAAGAAAAAACATCTCTATGTCCCGCTACTTGTGATTTCCAAAATTGTACATATAAATGTTATAACCAAAAACTTAATAATGAGTTTTATGATGAAAAATTACAATCATATGTTAAATTAAACAAAAATACTTTAGACTATACTACATTCACACCTACTTTGAAACGTAATGAAATTAAATTAGTAAAAGATAAAATTAAAGAGCTTTATAAATATAAATATGTTTACTCACTCGATGAATTCGAAGATATTATTAAAAAATCTTATATTGGCGAAAAATCTGAACTTTTTGAAGAATATTTTATTTATCAAGCTCTTAACGACCTTATCCCTCTTGATGAAAATGATTTTAATAATTTTCAAGACACCATTTATGATAAATATAATATTCCAGGATATCTAATCTATCGCAATAAATATTATATATTCCAACCATTTGAAGAAAATGAAGATGTACCTATGTGGTATCGATCTAATTTCCAAACTGAACTTAATAACGATCTTACTATCTTCAATTATATGAAAAACTCTGACATTTTCAAAAAAATTACTAATACTAAAAAAAAACAATCTGATTCAGATTCTGATTCTGATTCTGATTCTGATTCTGATTCAGATTCTGATTCAGATTCAGATTCTGATTCTGATATAAAAAATAATAATTATCAGACAGATAATAGATTATTATTAGAAAAAAAAGTTAAATCGTATGATTTCTCGAATATGAATTATTATGATAATAAAAAAGAATTCATTTATGTTGGCATCATTGATAAGGGTTCGTCTCGTGTTAAATCTATTATTGATAGTAATGATGATATTTTTAAAATAAGACCATCACGTGAAAAAATTTTATTAAAAAAACGAGGTATAGGTATTCCGAGTCTGAAAGGTGCTGTTTGTAATACAAGCAAAGATAAAAATTTATTAATAAAAATTGCAAATGAAATCCAAATTAAAAATATTGACAAATATATCGAAATTAAAAATATTGACAAAAATAATGACGATACACGTGTTTCTTTATGTACACAAATAAAAAATAGACTATTATTTTTAGAGAAATTCAGTACAATCAGAAAGGAAAATAAATTGGTTTACATGATAATTCCAGCGAATCACCCAATATATACATTTCCTTTTAATCTTGAAGATCGAATTAAATTTATTATAGATGATATACAATCAAAAATATCAATGTCTTTAAAAACAAAAATAGAAAATATAAAAAATGGGATATTTGAGGGAGTGAGAGACAAAGAATTTGCACGTTATAAAGTCGTTTTAACAAATAATTCTGATGAATTAGAAGAATATAAAAATATATTAAATAAACATTTATTTATTAAAGAAAAAGACGGTTGGACTCTTATCGTCGAGTAATTTTTGACAAATATTATAATACTATGAATTAATGGAAAAAATCTTTTAGATGATAATAATCATTAAATAAAATATAATAATCGAATAATTGATTATTATTTAAATATGAATTTATATTTTTATTAAGACGCTAATTTTATTTTGATAGATGTAT
>Ga0114967_10001044_pt1 | contig 23062 bp, 12 predicted proteins | sample M_130628_MF_Meta_FD_92639 | JGI IMG/M metagenome (GOLD analysis project Ga0114967, IMG submission 92639) | Freshwater microbial communities from Lake Montjoie, Canada to study carbon cycling - M_130628_MF_MetaG | ecosystem: Environmental > Aquatic > Freshwater > Lake | place: Lake Montjoie... | reverse complement strand
CATTCACTAAAAAACCTGTGACGGGTGATGTTGCTCTCAGTTATGATACTCAGGCAGTCATTCGTTCCATACGTAATCTGTTGTTAACTAGGAACTATGAAAGGCCATTTAATCCTGATTTGGGTTCTAGTTTAGATGCTTTATTATTTGAATTGATTTCTCCACTCACCGCAACAGTAATAGAGAGAGAAATACAAACAATGGTTGAAAATTATGAACCAAGAGCAACAATCGATAATGTTATAGCCACTCCATTAACAGACCGAAACGCTTACAACATTTCTTTGTCATTCTACATAGAAAATGCTACATTACCAACAACAGTAACACTCCTTTTAGAGAGAAATAGATAATGTATTATGTTTATGCATATATTAGAAAAAGTGATGGTTCACCATACTATATTGGTAAAGGTAAAGATTTTCGAGCATGGAACAAACACCAAGGTATTTCTATACCTAAAGATAAAATGAAAATTATTGTTATGGAATCAAATTTAACAGAAATTGGCGCATTAGCTTTAGAAAAGCGGTATATTCGTTGGTATGGCCGTAAAGATTTGGGTACAGGTATACTTTTAAATAAAACCGAGGGTGGTGATGGTGTTTCAGGTTATAAACATACCGAAGAACAAAGAAAGAAAAAAAGTGTGGCCATGCAAGGAATTGTTCCTTATAATAAAGGAATTAAAAGACCTGGTATTGGAGGAGTAAAAAAAGGAAATATTCCGTGGAATAAAGGAAAAACCGGAATTTATAACAAAGAAACATTAGAAAATATTTCCAATTCTGTAAAAAATGCATGGAAAGAACCGTTGTCTATATTCAATACAACGGAATACAGAAATAAACTCTCTAATGCAACAAAAAAACAATGGAGTAAATTAAATGGCAGGAGCTAATAGCCAAATTCAGATAACAGACTTGGATTTTAATACAATTAAAACCAATCTGAAAAAATATCTACAGTCGCAAGACACACTAAAAGACTACAATTATGAGGGTTCTGCACTTTCTAATCTTTTAGACTTGTTGGCATATAACACACAGTACAATGCTTATTATCTGAACATGGTGGCCAATGAAATGTTCTTGGACTCTGCCATTCAGCGTTCTTCTGTTGTTTCTCACGCAAAACTATTAAACTATACACCAAAATCGGTTTCGGCACCAGCTGCAATTATTGATTTAAAAATAAATCAAGTTACTGATGCTTCTCTGACCTTGCCTAAATTTACAAATTTCTTGTCTGAAGGAATTGACGGTGTAAACTATAAATTTGTAACATTGGATGATTATACTGTTAACGCAAATTTATATAATAATACAGTTACATTTTCAAATTTAACAATAAAACAAGGTGAACCAGTTAATTTGACATTCACATATGATGCTGTAACCAATCCATCGGCAATATTTGAAATACCTGATGCAGATGTTGATACATCTTCAATAACAATTATTGTACAACAAAGCACATCAAACTCTTATTCACAAGTTTTTACACAGGCTCAGGAATTTTTAGATTTAACATCATCTATCGCTTCTTATTTCTTACAAGAAGGACCAAATGGTAATTACCAAATCTATTTTGGTGATGGTATTTTGGGTAAAGCGTTGACTGATGGAAATGTAGTACTATTATCGTATATTAAATCTAGTGGTATTTCTGCCACAGGATCTAATACTTTTGTATTAATGGACTCTATTTCCGGTTACTCCAATACCGTTGTTACAGGCGTTTCCTCAGCGGTTCAGGGGTCAGACAGAGAATCTATCGCCTCCATCAAATATACTGCTCCTAAGGCGTATTCCGCACAAGGACGAGCTGTTACCAAAGAAGATTACATCTATCTGATACAGAATAATTCTGGTATATTTCCAATTGATGCTGTAAATGTATGGGGTGGTGAAGATAATGATCCGCCAGTTTATGGTATAATTTTTGTGGCAATTAAACCAACAGGTGGATATACATTAACAAATAGTCAAAAAACCATCATTGAAAATGAAATTATCAAACCAATTTCGGTAGTTACAGTAAAACCCAAAATTATTGATGTGGATTATACATACATTGTTGTGAATTCAAATGTTTTATATTCACCAAAATTAACACAATATACAACCTCACAATTACAAAGTCAAGTTTATTCCGCCATTCAAACTTTTGCAGCGTCTACGTTGAATACTTTTAATTCAACATTTCAATTATATGGATTAATCTCAGCAGTACAAGCAGTAAGCCCATCATTCATAACAAATGATGCAAATATAGTATTACAGAAAAGATTTACACCAGATACACTCAATTCTACAAGTTACACATTTAAATTTGGTACATCATTGAAAAAGGACATCTATTCGAAAAGCATTAGTGTAACTCCAACATTCCAAGTAATTGATACGAAGAACAACAATGTAGTTAGAGAAAACGTTTACTTAGAAGAAACACCCACACCTACAACATCACTTGAAGCAATCAATGTTGTTAATCCTGGTTACGGTTATACAAGCACACCAACAGTTAATGTTTTGGGTGATGGATTTGATGCTACAGCAATAGCAACAATATCTAATGGTCGTTTAAGTTCTATTGAAATTACAAATGTTGGTTATGGATACACTGAAGCATTAGTTGAAATTATTGGCGGTGGTGGCCAATTGGGTGCTGCGGCTGTGGTGTTGGCTGGAAATTCTGGTATTATTAGAACTTATTATTATGATAACGGAGTAAAAACTATTTTGGATCCTACTGCTGGTACTGTTGATTATGAAAATGGTATTGTAACTTTAACTGCATTCCTTCCATCGGATGTAAATAATCCACTCGGTGTGTTAAGTGTACAAGCAGTTCCAAACTCCACAATCATTTCTTCAAGTAGAGATAAGATTATTACATTAGATAATACAGACCCTAATGCAATTAATGTTAGCATTACAGCCAAATCATAATGATTCAATTCAATAACAAGACCTCTCTACAGGTATCAGCGCAACTTCCCGAATTTATTCGGGACGATGTTAATTATCAGACATTTGTTTCCTTTGTAGAAGCTTATTATGCATGGTTAGAAACTACAAACTCAGCTAACTCTATAAGTACCATAACAAATGCGGCTGGCCAAGGAGCAAGTTACGGTTCAAAAAATATTCTAAATTATATTGATGTAGATAATACACTTGACGATTTTGTGGCATATTTCATTAATGATTTTTTACCTTATATTCCTGAAGATGCACTGGCAGACAAAAGGAAATTATTAAAGATTTCCAAACAGTTATATAAAACAAAAGGTATTGAAAAATCTTACAAGTTTCTGTTTAGAGCACTTTACAATTCTGATGCCGAAACATATAATACTTCGGATCAAATCTTAAAAGCATCTGATGGTAAGTGGATTATTCCAAGGTCGATTAAAATCAATTCATTGGCTGATGAATGGTTGGTAATTGATAACCTAAGAATATTTGGTGAAACTAGTAAAGCTTATGCTATTGTAAATAACTCTAAACAAGTTGGAACAAAAACTGAAATTTTTATTTCTAGTTTACAAAGGATATTTGAATCTGGTGAATATATTCGAGTTGTTGATAATAATAACTTAGATGTTTATTATTTAAATGGTGAGTTATATTTCCAAGACCAAGGTTACTCAATTCCAAATACAGCCACGTTAATAAGAGAAAAACTATTAGGTTATGTTCCTTCCATAACTGTTAATCCAAGTTATAGAGGACTTTTCTACAATCCTGGAGATCCTGTTGTTATATACGGAGGTTTAAATCCTGATATTTCAGATCCAGACAAAGCATCAGCTGAAGTTGGTACTACAACAAAAGGTGCTGTTGGAAGTATTGTTGTTGTTAATCCATCACATGGTTATAGATTACCACCAAACACAACATTATCGATAACTGGTGGTGGCGGTTCGGGTGTTGCTGCTCAAATTAATTTACTTGACTATAGTAAGCAAATCACACTACCTATGATAACGGGTAATACGTTGGGTTCTGTAGCTACTGTTCAACTTGGTAATTCAACTTATCCGGTCGTATACACATCTTTTGCAGGTGTATACCCCGGACTTGCAAACACAAATTCTAAACTCACAAATTCTTTGACATTCAGTTCAATTAATGTTGCACCAATTGCTTCAATTGAAATGACTAATAAAGGTTTAGATTATGACTCGTTACCCTCAATTGTAGCCATATCAAATTATGCTACATCCAATGGTGCAACAGTAGGTACTGATGATTTAGCACTTTTGGGTATTTTACAACCAATTCAAATTTTAAATGCTGGTATAAATTACTCAAATTCAAATACGATAGTAGTTATTGGTGGCACAGGTCGAGGTGCATATGCTAATCTTTTAGTTAATGCTGCTGGTTCAATCATTTCAGCAAATTATGTTTACTCTAGTGGAAATACAGTACAGACAGGTTCAAATACGTATCCATTGGGCGGTACAGGTTATAGTCCAGACTGGATACCGTCTGTTGTAATAAGTTCAAATACAGGATCAAATGCCTCATTGGTTATTACAGGAATTATGGGTTATGGAGCTACGTTCTCACCAACAACTGATAGTATTGGTTCGGTTTCTTCAATTACTCTCACAGATGGTGGTTCAGATTACATTTCTACAGCAAATGTATCATTGAGGGTTGCCGATATTGCTTTGAGTAATGTTTCAATTTTATCTTTGCCTTCTGCAAATGATGTAATTTATCAGAAAAATTCTTCAAATGTTAAAACCTTTAGTTCATATGTCGATTCAATAACTAAGTTGTCTACAGCTTCACCTTTTAATCCAGCAAACGATGTTTATCAAATTAGAATATATGACTATACTGGAACATATAGTGAAACGGCAAATCTGAAAATTGACAAAACAACAACAACTTTGTCTATGATTCCACAAAAATACTATACTAACTCTGTTGGTGTTCCAACAAGTATTAAAGTATATGGTGATGGATTGGCAAGAGCTGAAGCAAGTTTTGTTGGTGGTGTTATTATTGGTTCAGGTAAGTATCTGAATGACGATGGCCTAATCTCCACATATGGACTTGTTCTGGAAAGTAAAGATTATAACAACTACACATATGTATTATCTACAGACCAAGCCATAAAAACATATAGAGAATTGGTTCTCAATCTATTACATCCAGCTGGTATGAGATTGAGGGGAAGGGTACTACTTAAAACCGGTGAAAAATTCAACTTATCCGTTACAGACAACTTCCAAAAAGGAAACACACTTGCTCACGTGGCCGGTGCGGGCGCTTACGCTACATTGAATGTATCAACCAGTTCGACCACAATCAGTAACAATATGATTAAACTTACTGGGATTATCTCGGGTAATATTGGAAATACAATCTTTGCCAATGACTGGATAAAGTTTATATCAACAAATAACACAAACGCATATTCTGTTATCACTAGTGTTGATTGGCAAAGCAATACAATCTATATGGCTGATAATGTGTTCCTAACTTTTGCGAATGTTGCTTATGCTTCAGTAAACGCATCATCAAATATCATAAATATAACTACAATGACTGGTCAGTTTGATGGTAATTTTGGTACATTTACCGATATGACTCGTTCAAATAATATCATTTTTGTCGGAGATAGTGTTTCATTAAATAATGGTGGAACATATTATGCGGTCACTAAAGTATTTGCTAACGGTAATTTCTCAATCAACAACAGTTCTTTGGGACCAATTTCAAATACAAGAATTACAGTAAACAAAAATGCCAACACACAATCAGTAATGATTTATGGAGATGTATCATATTATACTCCAGGATTAACAACAGAAAATGGTTATTTTGTCATAAGTGAAAACGGCGATTACTTACATATAGACTTATAAGGTAGAAAATGTCATCAATAAAAATAACAGAACTTACTGAAGTAACTCAGTTAAATTCAAATACAGCAAAAAATTTAGTTATAACAGTCGACCTAGTGACTGGTCTGACCAATAAAATGACTGTGAAGAATTTGGCTGCAAACTTATATTCAAATAATAGTTTGGTTGTCAGTCAAAGTATAACATCTAATACCATAGTATCGAATACTATAACATCAAATATCATAGTATCGAATACTATAACATCAAATACCATAGTATCGAATACTATAACAATAATTCAGGGTGTAGACGCTACACAGAATACTAGACTTACTGTAATTGAAGGTACCGATTCTAGCCAGAACGCTAGAATGACCATAATTGAAGGTACTAATGTTGGTCAAAATACTGCTATCACCATTATTGAAGGTGTTAACACAAGTCAAAACGTCAGGTTAGATTATAGCAATACTGCTATCACCATCATTCAAGGTACCGATACTAGCCAAAACGTCAGGTTAGATTATAGCAATACTGCTATCACCATCATTCAAGGTACCGATACTAGCCAAAACGTCAGGTTAGATTATAGCAATACTGCTATCACCATCATTCAAGGTGTGGATGCAACACAAAACACCAACATTTCCAATAAAGTTAATTTAACCGGTTCACTAAATCAAACAGTTTCTGGTAATTTAACGATTAGTAGTATTGTTTCTGCAAATACTGTTGTGGCAAACACTATAAATGCCGGTGAGACTGGACTTTATCCAATGCAGTTAGGTGCATCAAGTTATAGAAATTATGTGGGCGGTTTTACAAGGTCTTATTTGGATTCTAATGCTCTTACATTAGGTTTACAAAGTCTCCCAATGGATAGTTCTACTGCCAATACAAATGGTGGTTTATTAGTATATGGTGGTGCCGGTATTACTGGCAACGTATATACTGGTGGTGTGATTAGTCCAGGAAAAGGATTAGTCTATTTACCTTTAGTATATCCTGGTGCACAAACAGCTGTTACAATCGACTTTGCTAATAATTCATTAGTTAGAGCCAACACATCTAGTGGTGTAACGGTAAGCTTTTCAAACTTTAATGTTGGTAAAACTGTAGATTTATGGATTACAAACACCTCGGGTGGATCGGTAACATTTACGCACGGTTGTTCAGCACTTAATTCAACAAACGGTGCAACAACAGTTTCAATACCATTAACATCTAGTATTCGTGCTAGTTATGTTTCCTTTGGCACAGATGTTGCCAATACTTTTGTAGCTATTACGAAATAACAATAAAAACATTAATAGGACTATATAATGTCGATTCAAACCGCTAATTCATCTCTACTATTATCTGGTAGTAAGATATACGAAGTTTTTCAGTATTACTTTGCTCCTTCAGCCACAGCATATCAAAATGTAAGTTTAGTCAATAATAATTTGTATGCCTTTATTGGAAAAACTACTCCTTGGGACGATTATCAAAATCCTCCAGTACCAACACAAGACCAATATTCACTTAAAAAAGTTTTTAAAAATATTATTGCAGTAAAAAAAATAATAACGTCTGATGTATCACCTGTTATTCCGAGGAGAGATTGGACTTCAGGTGTTGTGTATGATTATTATGATGACCATGCGGATATGTTTGCCGTAGATTCACAAAATCTTATATCTAAAAATTTCTATGTTAGAAATAAATTTGACCAAATTTTTAAATGCCTATGGAATAACAATGGTGCGCCTTCTACGGACCAGCCACAGTTTTTGCCTGGAACATTCGACTCAACGTTCTTAATTCAAACAAATGATGGATACAAATGGAAATTCATGTATGCTATCAATGGCGGTGTTAAACAGAAATTTTTGGATGAAAACTGGATACCTTGTCCCCTTGGTTCGTCATTACCGAGTCCTGCTGTTTCGGCCGCAGGTGCAGGATCAATCGATGTGATAAATGTAACAACCATAGGCAAAGGTTATGAACCTACTGGAGTAACAATTAATATTGTTGGAGATGGAACCGGAGCATCCGCATCGGCTGTAGTTAATGCAGCAGGATATCTAACTGATGTGACAATGATTAATACTGGTACAAACTATACCTATGCCGATATTACAATTGATACTATTGCTGGATTTAATACACCAAATGTTGCAGCGGTTGCAATTGCACCTGTCTCACCTCCTGGTGGTCATTCAATTGATCCAATTTCAGAACTAGGTTGTAATAATGTAATGTTATCTTTAGATTTCACAGGTGATGAGGGTGGTACTATTCCAACAGATTTAATTTATTATCAATTAGGTCTGATATTAAATCCACAATCAACTAGTGAACTGCCAAATTTAGCAACCGATGATAGATACGATGTAACATCACAATTATTTGTTTCTCCTGGCAGTGGTTCTTTTGTGGTGGGTCAAACAGTATATCAGGGTTCTAGTTTATCAACAGCAACATTTTTTGCAACCGTTGCTAGTTTTAATGCCTCAACCAATATATTGAAGGTCATAAATACTGAAGGTACAATTATTAATAATCAACCACTATTTCAAGATGCAACTGGAGCAATAAACTCTGCAGTTCGAACTGTTTTAAGTCACAATGAACCCGATTTTATTGTAATGTCTGGATACATGACCTACATAGAAAATAGAACAGCAATATCGAGAAGTCCTGATGGCACGGAACAATTTCGTGTTGTACTTAGATTTTAATTTGGAAAGAAAAAATGACAACCAATTTCACTGGCGATTTTAATGTAGATCCGTACTATGATGATTTTGATTCAACAAAAAATTATCATAGAATTCTGTTTAAACCTGGATATGCTGTTCAGGCCAGAGAATTAACGCAATCTCAAACAATCCTACAGAATCAAATTACTAGTTTTGCTGATGCAATCTTTACACAAAACACACCGGTATCTGGCGGCAAAGTAACAGTAAATCAAAATGTATATTATTTAAAACTGAACACCAGTATTGGTGGTTCACCAATTTACGCTTCCACTTTTAGTAATGGTGTTGTACATAATTCAGATTATAGTGTTATTGCAAAAGTTTTAAAAACAGTTGAAGCAACAACGACAGCTTCTGGTGCTGCTGGAGATTCACCAACATTGATTATTAGTTATATTACAGGTTCAAAATTTGCTTCTGGTGATACGGTTTCTCTGGAGAATTCAAATTATAGTGCAACAATTATTACTTCAACAGCAACAAACATAGCAACAGGTTTAAGTTCTATTGCTTCCATCTCTAGTGGAGTATTTTATGTTAAAGGCAACTTTGTTGCTGTCACCGAAGATACAATTGTTTTAGAAAAATATAGTTCAACACCATCAGTTAGAGTTGGTTTGAATGCAAGTGAAACTTTGGTTAGTTATACAGACGACACTTCTTTATTGGATCCAGCAATATCTGCTTCCAACTATCAAGCTCCTGGCGCTGATAGATATGCAATTTCTTTAACATTGGAAACTAGAACACTTGATTTAGGAAATGATAGTTCATTTATTGAGTTAGTTCGTTTGGAAAATGGTAATATTCTAAAACAAGTTGATGGTACAGTATATTCTATTATTGATGATTACTTGGCCAAACGCACAAACGATACAAACGGCGATTTTATCGTCAAAGACTATACACTAACACCAAAAGCAAATACAATAAATTCAGCAAAATATGACTTGGGTATTTCTAAAGGTATTTCTTATGTTCGTGGATATAGATTAGAAACACAGAGTGATGTTACTTTAACTAATGACCGTGCAAGAACAACATATACAGCAAATAATAATCCAACTTATATTGATTATGGAAATTATTTCTATGTTAATACTGCTAACGGTGTTTTTGATGTGAGTACACTACCACAGGTAGATTTCCACACCGTCATAGCATCAAACGTATCAACAACAAATACAACCACGTATAGTTCAACATTGGCTGCGACTGGTTATATCAGAAATATGATATACTCTAGCGCTTCAAATACTGCAGCTGCAAATACATACACATATAAAGCCTATGTATTTGGTTTACAAAATCAAACATTGTCAGCAAACGTTGCTGCAGCTTCTGCCAACAACAATTATATTACATTACCACACACAGCACAGTTTTCTGCAAATGCTAATGCTTACTATCATGTAACAGTCAGTATTGACAAAGGAACATCTGCCGGAGACTTTAGAGTAATTTCATCTTATTCACCAAGTTCGGCTGCTAAAATAGCTTTTGTTGATAAACCATTTACAGTTGCACCAGATACCACATCAGTATTTACCTTACGTTTTGATGTTACTGATTATGAAACGATAATCAAGTCTACATCCGGTACACCATATTCAATTACGGCAAACGCTGCAATTGCCGACAGTAGCAAAGTATCTAATAATGCATTAGGTGATACAGTTCTACAAAACGTAAGCAATCCAGAGTTACTATTTAACTTAGGTAATCGTTACGTGAGTTCTGTTACCGACACTTCTTATAGTACAGTTCAAGTATTCAGAAACGTATCGTTTGGTGTTTCTGGTGGTAACATTGTTGGAACATTAACTTTTGGTAGTGCGCCGGTTGCAACAATTTCTTTTCCAATTACAACCGATACAACTATTGGTTCAACCATCTCAGCTGATAATATTTTACAAAACTTCCGGATTATTGTGACCGACCCATTATCAAGTGGATTAACCGCAGGACAAAACTTGGTATGGACAACAGGAAGCAGACGGGTAGAAATGTCCGGTTCAGGTTCAACGGCCAAATTCATAACACCAACTTCCGATTTAGGAGCATTCACAGCGACTGTTATTGCTAAAGCTTCTATCAGAAATGGTAATGACACCAGTTATGTACTAAAAGCTAAAAACTTAAAAACAGCAAATACAACAGGTGTTAATTTGACAGGCACCTCAGTTGCAACTTACACAAAAGTTGATTTAACAAATGCACAAGTATATGTGCAGAATGCCGGTTTAGTTACAGCAGGTCAACCACAAAAATTATACATCACAGACGTTAAACGTATTGTAAAAATTATCGATACTAAATCAGCTGCAACGGCTGCTACCAATTCAATGTTGACAGATTCTTCTTATGATGTGACAAGTAGATTCACATTTGATAATGGTCAAAGAGATTCTTACTACGATTTTGCAACACTCACTTTGAAAATTGGTCAAACACCAATACAGGGTAATATGTTGGTATTGTTGGATTACTATGAGACAACTGGTGGTGATGGTTATTATAGTGTACTATCATATTTGACTCCGGTTTCTTCTTCTCCAGAAAGTTATGCTTCTATACCAAGTTATACTGCTACATCAGGAACAGTTTATCAGTTAAGAGATGTTATAGATTTTAGACCTGCATTGACAAATGCTCAAGCAAACTTTACTATCAGAACTAGTGGTTCAGGTTCTAATGCTGCTGGTGCTTATATGCCTGTTGATTTATCCTCCTTCACTTCTGATTATTCATATTATTTTGGTCGTTATGATAAGTTGGTGTTGAGTAAAGATAGAGCGTTTAGTATTATACAGGGAACTCCTTCAGATAATCCTTTATTACCAACTGAACCAGATGGTGCATTGCTTATTGCCAATCTGTATCATGATCCATATACCGCTTATATTCCTAGTGAAGTAACAACAGGTAGTTTACCAAATCTTTCACTTGAAAAAGTGAAACACAAGCGCTGGATGATGAGTGATATTTCTAATTTGGAAAGTCGTGTCAATAACCTGGAATACTACACAGCATTGAATATATTGGAGAAAGATGCTGCGGCATTACAAATTCCAGATACTAACGGTCTAAATCGTTTTAAAAATGGTATTTTAGTTGATGATTTCTCTGGTTATTCTACATCCGACACCTCGAACATCGATTATTTGGTTACTATTAATCGTAGAACCAAACAGATGACGGCATCACAAAACGTATCTAATTTCCCATTACAATCACTATCATTAGTGTATAATATGGGTCAAATTGATTCTACTTCAGCTAATAACTTAAACTATAAGATTTCTAAATCTGGTTCTTCAAACTTCTACACACTACCATATGCAACATCAAATGTTGTAACTCAACCAATTGCTTCACGTACTGTGAATTTAAATCCTTTCGGTGTTGTATTGAATGAAGGTGTCGTATCTTTAAGTCCTCCAATGGACAATTGGGTTGACACAACTAAATCACCAGATTTATTAATAGTCGATCCAAACTTACAAGTATATCGTGCCAGTGATTCAATTAATGTATTGTCGGTGGGTGATTGGAAAACTACTATTGCAACAACTTCTGTAGCTACGATTGCTAGAGGTGGAAACTGGCTCACTAATCAGGTAACGAACTATACACAACAACAACAAACTACAATCTTAGGTAACTACGATAAGTTAAATTCTAGTTATATTGAAACTGGTGGATACATCCAAGACGTTTCTGTGCTTCCATATATACGCAGTCAATTTGTATTCTTTAACTCTTATGGTATGCTTGTCAATACGGCTGTGAATACTTATTTTGATGGAACAAATGTTAATAAGTATATTCGTAAACCAAACATATTGGAATTAACTGGTGTAACAGGTAGTTTTAAAGATGGTGACATTATTGGTTACTATTCTAGTGGAAATTTTACACCAATTGCAAAAGTTCTTTCTTACTATGTTAATCCTTCAGCAAATACGACTGCTCGTTTATATGTAATTGGTGATATTGTCAATACGAATTTTAATGGTGGTGCAACAATTCAGAATGCACAATTCAATACTTCAGGTCAATATCAAACAACGACAGCAAGTGGAGTAATTGATTCTTATACACATTTGGGTGGTTTGATTACAAATGCAAATACAACAACTACAATTACATTATCACCTCTTGCATCAAATACAACTAATTTTTATGCCGGTAACACATTATATGTAATTAATGGAACAGGTGCAGGTCAAAGTGCATCTATCAGTTCATATAACGGTACAACTAAACTTGCAACCTTGGGTAGTGCTATTACAGCAGCCAATAATGACATTTACTCCATTGGTTCATTAAAGACAAATGAAGTTGGTATGTTATCTGGAGTGTTTGCTATTCCAGGTGCAACATTCCATACAGGTGAAAGAAGTTTTAGAGTTGACAATCGAATTGCAAACAATTTAGATTCTGCAACTACATTCTCTCAAGCAACATTTTATGCTTCTGGTTTACAGGCAACAAAACAAGGTTTAAATTATGCTGCTTCAATTGATTCAGCAAAAAATACATTTATTAGTACCGCAACAAGAGTAAATACTAGCTCCTACACTTATACAGTTGTTTGGGATCCAGTTGCTCAAACATTTATTGTCGATAAAGAAAATTATCCCAATGGTGTTTTTATTGATTCTGTCAAATTATTTTTTAAAACAAAACCATCAACCGGTTACGCACCAGTAACAGTATCGATTGTTGGTACAACTAATGGTTATCCAAATGGTGACACATTGGATAATTCACAAGTAACATTAACATTGGAATATATTAAAACAAGTGATAATCCACATTATTTGGATGACACTACTGCAACAATATTTAAATTTCCTGCTCCTGTTTATTTGGAATCTAACAAGTTATATTCGATGATTGTAAGATGTCCAACATCTAATGAATATACAATTTATACAGCGCAGTTGGGTGATAGTGCTATCGCTTCTTCAACGAAGAATTTACCCACTGATACAACACCATCAACAATAACAAAAATCAATTCTGCTCCGTATGTTGGTGCATTGTTTGTTTCACAAAATTTACAAACATGGACAGCAGACCAAAACGAATCTATGATGTTTGTCATAAATCGTTGTGTGTTCTCAACAGCTGTAAATCCAACTCTGCAATTTGTTGTACCAAATAGACTTCCATACAGAAAAGTTGTTGAAAATGATATCAGTTACTATCTGAATCCAAATACAACGTCAAGTAAGATTGTAACTTCTGCCAATACTAATGTTCCAATTCATGCATTGAACATAACAACAACAGATTTCTTACCTGGAAGTACATCATTAAATTACTCATATGCAGCAACAATTAATTCCACATTCACGACAGCAGCAACAGCAGGAGTGAATCCAGGAAAATATGGTACACCAACATATGATGATATTTACCTGAATGATGGTTACGGACAACGTGTACTCGTCGCTGACTCAAATACATCATTCACATTGTATGCCAATATGAGTACAACAGACGATGCCGTGTCTCCAATCATCTCTGATGATGGATTGAGTGTATACACCATTCGTTGGAATATTAACAATCTTGAATTAACCAATTCAATGATTTCAGTTGCCAATACAGGCGGTGGCTATAACGCAAACACCATATTAGTTACGGTTACATCTGCTAACGGTTATGGTTCAGGTGCAGTAGCAGTAGCAAATGTTTCATCACAAGGTAATATTAACAATATCTACATCACTTCTGGTGGATATGGATATGCAACAACTCCAATAATTACACTTTCCGAATCGACAGGAAACACAAGGTTGACAGGAAATGCAAATGCTGTTATTACGATTGCTGGTGAAACATCTAAATCTGGTGGTAACGGTCTCGCAAAATACTACACTAAGAAAGTTGTTTTGGATCAAGGATTTGATTCTGGTGATTTGAGAGTGTATCTTACTGCTTATAGACCAGTCAATACCGACATTTATGTGTATTACAAAATTCTATCCAGAACCGACACACAATTATTTGAAGATGGTAATTGGCAATTAATGACTACCATTAATAGTGGTAGTTCTAAGTATTCAGAAACAAGAAACAACATATATGAATATGTAGCTGCACCAGGAAGTGGTGGAACAGCACAAAATTATGTTTCTTATACAAGTACAGTAAACGGACAAACATACAACAACTTCAGCCAGTTTGCTATTAAAGTGGTTTTGGCAACATCAGATAAAACTGCTGTTCCTGTGTTGGATGATATTCGTGCTATAGCATTACCGGCGGTAACATAATATGTTAGTTAAAGTACCAGGAACAACATTTCTACGAGACACGGCAACAATGGCTCTAATTAATACAGACCAACCAGGTTTAGAGGATTATAAAGTAAAATCAAAATTACTTAATAATCAAAAAATAGAAATAAATATTATTAAATCAGAAATTAACGATGTAAAAAATGACGTAAAAGAAATTAAAGAACTTTTACGTCTTTTATCAACTAGGAACTAACAATGGCAAATACGGTAAATATTCTTAGTTATAATAACACCTTTGGTGATTTGGTCGCTCAGCAAAACTTAGTGGCTAGTGAATTAAACAACTTAGGTGCTAATAACTATACAAAAAATACAGGTACTCTGTACTTAGCAGGTCTCGGAACAGGTTTATCTGTACCAAATACCGCCATTCTCGGAACAGCTGTTGTTTCCGGAACAACTTCTGCAGTTGGTGATGTAACAGCGTCAGCTAATGTATTTGTTACTGGTCAAAATTATGCCTTCCAAGTCACAAATGATGCAATTATTGCAAAAACATTGGTTACAAATCAAGTTATTGCAAATACCATAGTGAGAACTGATTATTCTCTAGCAAATGCCATCACGGCAAACAATATACTAAAAAGTGCTGTAATTAATTCAACTGGTCCCACATATACTGATTCGTTACAAGCAAATACTGTAATTACTTCACCAAATATTAATGGAACAACATTAGGTATTTTCCAAGCAATTACTTCAAATACCACAATTGGTGCACAAAATATTACTCTTTCTAATACGGTCACAACAAAGAATGTTACGGCTTCCGACACGATATCAACAGCAAATCTTGTTGCAACGTCAAATATAACAACACAAGATTTATATCTTACTCGTAATTTTAGAACACCGACATTAATTTCTAATACTTGGATTACGGTATTGTCTGGTTTATCTTTGGCTGATAGTGCTACTGTAAATACTTCAAATACACAGATTGCTACAACGAAATGGGTTAAGGATGTATTAAATTCTGGTAATACATTCACTATGTACGCATCATTAACGAATGCTAATACTTTCTCGATGAACCAACCAGTAAATACAGCAAATAATGTACAATTTAACGGTTTATATGTAGGTACTGGTTCACCATCATTTACAACCAACGAAATTAAAGCAGTTGGTAACATTACGGCATATGTTTCTGACGATAGACTGAAAAACAAGTTAGGTACTATTGATGGTGCTTTAGATAAATTACTAACACTTACCGGTTTTTATTATGAACTGAATGATACAGCAAAAGGATTGGGATTAGAATCAACTCACAGAGAAGTTGGTGTCTCCGCACAGGAAGTACAAAAAATACAACCGGAAGCAGTTGCTCCAGCACCTGTGGATGACAAATATTTGACTGTACGATATGAACGTCTTATTCCTTTGATTATTGAAGCCATCAAAGAACTTAAAGCGGAAGTAGAGCAAATTAAGAAATCCTAAAATTTCGATTTTTTGCGTTCCGGCCTAAAATTTCTCCGGACGAAATCCAGGGTTCCAAAAAGCGATTTTACTTTTGAGCTAAGATGGGTATTAACTAAATAACCAATAGAATAATGAATTCAGGAATTTAAAATGCCAGCTGCTTATACAAATCTATACCTTGAGAAAGGTGCTACATTTAATACGACAATTACTTTGGATGATGTATACGGTAACAATTATAATCTAATTGGTTACACAGCCAACAGTCAAGTTCGTAAATCATACTACTCATCCAATGCCACGGCAACGTTTGTTACTAGTATCGATACAACAAACGCAATCATCACACTAACATTAAGTGCTGCTACAACAGCAAACATTTCACCTGGAAGATATGTTTATGATACCACTCTTACTGATGGAGTTGGTACTGTAACTAGAATCTTAGAAGGTGTTATTGATGTTTCTCCTTCTGTGACAAGGTAATAATATGCCAAACGTCACAGTACTACCACCTTCCACCATCAAGGTTCAGGTAAGTGCTTCACAACCTAAAGTAACTGCCATAAGTTATGGTGGAGGTGGAGGTGGACGATTTGCTTTAAAAAGTGCCACTGATTTAGATATAACTGGCGCTCAAGACCGTGATGTTGTTACATATGTTGCTGCAACCAACTCATTCGTTATTGCTCCTGCTGAAAATTCTAGACTAATCATAGATAACGGATTCTTTTAATGCCAGTAGCAAATACCTCAAATATATCTACAATACAGATTCTTAGATCATATTCAAATACCACACCAACAACTTTAGATGATGGTCAATTAGCATATTCTTTTGTATCCAATACACTTTACATTGGTTCTAATACTGGTGTTCGAATTATTGGTGGGCCTACATCGACGGATTCGGTAAAAGCTCAAGCCGCCTATGACCAAGCAAACGTAACAATAGGCGTAGATGCAACACAAAATACAAGACTTACTGTAATTGAAGGTACTAATTCTAGCCAGAATTCTAGGTTAGATTATAGTAATACAGCTATCGCCATAATTCAAGGTGTAGATTCTGGTCAGAATTCTAGAATGACTGTAAGTGATGGTGTAAACTCTAGCCAGAACGTAAGGTTGGATTATAGTAACACAGCAATTACTATTATTCAAGGTACCGATGTAAGCCAAAATGCTAGGATGACCATCATAGAAGGTACAGATGTAAGCCAGAACGCTAGAATGGCCATCATAGAAAGCGTGGACGCTAGTCAAAACGTCAGGTTAGATTATAGTAATTCAGCAATAACAATCATCCAAGGTGTAGATACTAGCCAAAATGCTCGTATGACTATCATCGAGAATACCGATGTAAGTCAGAACGTTAGATTAGATTATAGTAATACTGCTATAACAATCATTCAAGGTGTGGATGTAAGTCAAAATGCTAGAATGACCATTATTGAGGGTACCAATTCTAGCCAAAACGTAAGATTAGATTTCAGTAATACGGCCATCGCAGCAACTGATGCTAAGATGAATACGGCGTATGACAAAGCAAACTCGGCATACAACTTCGCCAATAATATTTCAAGTTCGTTAAGTGGTAACTCAATCGTTTTGGGTTCTAATACAACCGGTCTACTTGTAAGTAATGCAGTAACATTAACAACAGGAACATATATTACAAACGGTCTTGCTCAAATCAATCAAGTCTTAGGTAAATTAGTACCTGCTTCTCCATCAAATTTCCCTGGTGCCTATCGTGCTATAACAATTAATACTTTAGTTGGTCCATATAGAATGACCAACTTCACACAGCAAGACAACTCAGCAAACAGTAGAAGTGTGGCTGGTGGTACATCAACTACTGTATTGAGAACATCTAGTTACACAACATCAACAATCATCAACGTTGGTCCTGGTGATTCTGGTGTATTGACTGCTTATAAAAACAACGTTTCGTCTGGTACAAGAACTTTAGTTGCAGGTAACGGTAATGCTGGAACATATAATGACTTAGTAATACTAAACAACGTAGACTACGGAACAATTACTGGTTCCGCTTTAGGTTTCTGGTCAAGTATGAACGTTAGAGCTTCTGGTGTAGTAGCCAATGGTTGGAATGAAGTTTACATCGGACATTCTGGTACAGGTGATAGAACTAACGTTGCTTTCTGGTATTATGATAACTCAGCACCAGGAACTCCAACATTCGCTTCAGCATCCATTGTTCCACTTTCAACATCATTGACATACTCAAGTACAGTACCACACTACAATAGTTCAACGACATTTAAATTGGGTGTTGATGTTAGTAAGTTGAGTGGTGATATGTATCCAGCTTCAGACACATTCTTCACGGGTACAGCAGGCGGTGCTTTTGGTGCACCATCAAGTAACACTTATGCTACTGTTGGTATTACTACTCCATTAATAAGAAATTTATATGTGTCGAGTGGTTCTGTAACTGTTAACACTACATCAACAATCATTTCTGGTTTTGGTTCAAGTTCAACTGGACCTTCCGTTACAGTTGATAATAGTTATTCAACAGGTTCACAAGTATTCACAACTGCCTTGGCCAATACTGTATTGTATAAAACTGGTACTGCTAGTGCAATGGAAGAAACTTCCATCACCTTTGGTACAACTGTAGGCACAGGTTCAGGACTTGCTGCAAGAATTATAAATCCAGGAACTACCGATACACCAACATATACTGCAGGTGCGTCTTTATTTAATAGTCAATCGAGTACATTAACGGCAAATGATGCCACAATAGTTGCGTCTACATTAAAACACGACCAAACAAACTATTCAACTGGTTATTTACCAGCTGGTCCCAATTTAAGTACAGGTAGAACAGGTGCACAATATTTTACATTTGTATTTGTCAGAACATCTGTTTCTAAATTTGATATTAAATTTACAGGAACAATTGCTGGTCTTTGGGTTGCTTTACCAGGAAGTTCTATTGATACAACATCAGGAATTAATGGTTGGATGGATATGAGTACTGCTTATGCCGGATCAGGACATCCAGGTACAAACTCTGGTGGTAACGGAAGTAACGGATGTGCTTTGGGTGGTACCGCTGTACTAAATAGTTTGGTCACTAACGGAAGTTACACTTGTACATTTGGTGATGTATCTAGTTCCTCTACGGCAACTAATGAAATTTATGTAAGAATAAAATTAACATCGGGTCAAACTGTTTCAGCTTTGACTTTACAAACAGCGAGTCACTAGATGGCAATTTCAGATTCACAAAAAGTCGACCTACTATATAAGAAACTTTTCGGAGTTGCTAAATCTGACACCTCGACAAATAAAAGTCCTAGTAACGAAGCTACTGCCAGTCCTTTTATTAATCGTGGTGATAAAGTTTGGGTTCAGGCCAATAGTATTCCTGCTACGGCATCTGCTACTGCTGGTATAGTACAAGCATATCAAACAACATCAGCAATTCAAACCAGTGCTGATAATACAACCACTCCCGTAGGCGGAGTATATCCTACTTGGAAAACAAATTTAACCGATTGGATTCCTTCAGAATTTGGTGCAACTTATTTTATTTCTGCTTATGCAGGAACAACAGGATTATCCGATCCAACAACAGGTGTTGGTGCAACAAAGATTTTTGATTCGGGTTCAGGTGGAACTGGCGAATGGTTCTTTGATTATCAAGCTGGCGTATTAAATTTTATTGGTACAACAATACCTACACCATTAACTTCAGCAAATACAGTTTACATTACTGGTTACCGTTACATCGGTCAAATTGGTATCTCAACTATAGCAGCAAACACAATCTATACCCAAGGTGTTGACGCCACACAAAATACTAGGTTGACAGTCATAGAAGGTACTGATGTAAGCCAAAATGCTCGGATGACCATCATAGAAGGTACTGATACAGCACAAAACACCAGACTTACAGTAATCGAAGCTACTGATGTAAGCCAAAACGTAAGGTTAGACTACAGTAACACCGCCATCACTATCATACAAGGTGTAGATGTTGGTCAAAATTCTAGAATGACTATAATCGAGGGTACTGATACTAGCCAAAATGCTAGAATGACCATCATTGAGAACACCGATGTAAGTCAGAACGTTAGATTAGATTATAGTAATACTGCTATTACCATTATTCAAGGTGTAGATTCTGGTCAAAATGCTAGGATGACCATCATTGAAGGCGTTGATGCTACACAAAACACTAACATTTCTAATAAATTAAATTTAACTGGTTCATTAAATCAAACTGTATCGGGTAATGTTACCATCAGTCAAGATTTAATTGTTGCTGGTAATTTAATTCTTACAGGTAACATTAACACACAGAACGTACAACAACTTGCCGTTGCTGATCCATTAATCATTTTAGGTATTGGTAACTATGTTAGTGACACCAAAGATATTGGTTTTGCTGGACATTATAATGACGGTACCAATGCTCATGCTGGACTGTTCAGAGATTCTGGAACAAAAGAATTTTATATATTCCAAGGATATACTCCTGAATTAGATTCCAATAATAATGTTATCCTTACAGATCCATCATTTAGAACAGCAAATTTAAATGCTAACTATGTAAAAGGCAATTTAGTTGCTACGACAGCAGTAGTTAATGGTATAGATTTAGGTGTTTATGCAAATGCAGCATATGCTCAAGCTAACGTAACCATTGGAGTAGACACTAGCCAAAATACTAGGCTTACTGTAATTGAAGGTACGGATGTTAGTCAAAATGTTAGGTTAGATTATAGTAATAGTCTTATAACAATTATTCAAGGTACAGATATTGGTCAAAATTCTAGGATGACCATTATAGAAGGTGTGGACTCTGGTCAAAATTCTAGAATGACAATTATTGAAGGCGTAAACTCTAACCAAAATGTAAGAATAGATTATAGTAATACAGCCATCACAATTATACAAGGTGTTGATGTTAGTCAAAATGCTAATATTGCTTTGTTACAATCTGGATTAAATTCAGCCAATGCTAATATTGCCATAATTCAGGGTACCGATATTAGTCAGAATTCTAGGATGACCATAATTGAAGGTACAGATATTAGCCAAAACGCTAGGATGGCTATCATAGAAGGTACTGATGTAAGCCAAAACGTAAGATTGGATTATAGCAATACTGCTATCACCATAGTTCAAGGTGTAGACGTTGGCCAAAATGCTAGAATGACTATTATTGAAGGTACAAATGCCAGCCAAAACGTAAGGTTAGATTATAGTAATACGGCTATAACAATCATTCAAGGTGTTGATAATAGTCAGAACGCCAACATAGTTGCAGTACAGGCTTTGGCCAATACGGATTTTACTACATTATCTACAACAGCAGGTGTGTACGGTAACTCAACATTTGTTCCAGTAATTACACTATCAGCCAATGGTCGTATAACTTCTGTTACTAATACAGCGATTGCTGCTTCTGGCGTTGGTGGACCAACTACAGCATTCTCCAGAGTTATTATTTCTGGTCAACCAGATGCTATTGCTAATATTGCCAATTCACCATTAACGCTTGTTGCTGGTTCTGGTATAACATTATCAACAAATGGTGTAGCCAACTCAATTACTATTACATCAACTGGTGGTGGCGGTGGTGTATCTGCTTCCGGATACTTAGCTAACTCTGTCATCATAGCCAACTCTACTGGTTATTTAAGTAACACAGCAAACTTATTATTCTTCTCATCAAATAATTCGTTATTCATCTATGGTGGTGTTGCTAGTAGCAACACAACTACTGGTACATTGGTTGTTTCTGGTGGTGTTGGCATCTCTGGTGCTCTAAACGCTACAACCAAGTCATTTAATATTCCCCACCCAACCAAAGAAGGTAAGAGCCTTCGATATGGTTCATTAGAAGGTCCAGAATTTGGTGTATATGTTCGTGGTATATTGGAGAAATCAAATGTCATTGAATTACCTAATTATTGGACTAAGTTGGTTGACCCAAATTCTATTACAGTTACACTAACACCCTTTGGAAATTATCAAAAATTATATGTAAAAGAAGTAAAGGATAATTGTGTGTACATTTCCAATGATGGTATTTTTAGTAAAGATATTAATTGTTATTATACTGTTTATGCCGAAAGAGCTGACACAGGTAAACTTATAGTGGAAGATTAGTTATGCCTATAATTATTCATGGTGGTAATGTAACAATAAACAGACTAATAATAGTTGGTGCGTTACCAGTAGCATCATCTGGAGGTGGCGGAGGTGGTGCTCTTGCTACAGGCGGTACTGTAGTCGACATCACTGGATACAAAGTTCACATATTCAATTCTAGTGATACATTTGCCACAACTGCCAGTTGGCCGTCGGGACGCACAATAGAATATGTGGTTGTGGCTGGGGGTGGCGGCTGTGGCAATGGCGAATCTGGCGGTGGCGCTGGCGGTTATTTAACTGCGGCAGGAGTTACAGCGGTATCGTCAACTAACTATGCGGTCACAGTTGGTGCTGGTGGCCCACAAGCTAGTAATGGTGACAATTCCAGCTTAATAGGCGGTGCAATTTCGGTCACATCTATTGGCGGTGGAGCTGGCGGTGATGTTGCAAGCAATGGTCAAAATGGTGGATCAGGTGGTGGTGGTGGAACTGATGAAGTTGGCGGCATTGGCGCTGGCGGCTATGGTGTTTATCCTGGATCACCGTATTTG
>Ga0114967_10001043_pt1 | contig 23068 bp, 15 predicted proteins | sample M_130628_MF_Meta_FD_92639 | JGI IMG/M metagenome (GOLD analysis project Ga0114967, IMG submission 92639) | Freshwater microbial communities from Lake Montjoie, Canada to study carbon cycling - M_130628_MF_MetaG | ecosystem: Environmental > Aquatic > Freshwater > Lake | place: Lake Montjoie... | reverse complement strand
GCTTGTCGAAGGGTGATTTAAGGCTTCGATCTTAGAATCACCCTTCGACAAGCTCAGGGTGACATCGAGTTTTTTTTGTGAATCAAGGTATAATTACCTGATATAGTGGGTTTTTTAAAGACGAGATCTATTCATATTGCAAACTTTGTAAAATCTTAGTTGCATCATCATCTTTGACCAATTCCATCTTTTTTAAAAATTCCGCGACATCATTTTCTTTTGGATAAGTAAAATAATTTCCAACTCTAACTTGCTTTAACTTTTCAAGCTTTTCACCAGCCTCAATTTTTTCCAGCGCTCCAAGAATCAAGGCGCAAGAATTATGATAAATCTGATTAATATTCCAAGCCAAGGATTCATCCCAATTGATCTCGCTTTCAGTAAATCCCACAACATCGCCAGTATCAATTGTGTCGTTCAAAATGTAATGCAAAGTTGCGCCCAGCTTTTTTTCGCCATTTAAAATTCCCCAAAAACTCGCCATCACGCCGCGATAATCGGGCAATTTTCCAGAATGCAAATTCAAAACCCCGAAGCGCGGAATATTTATCAATTCGTTTTTAAAAATTTGTCCGAAGCGAATTGATAAAATCAAATCTGGCGCAAATTCTTGAAAGTCGAAAATGGCTTCTTGGGAATTAACATTAGCGTAAGTTATAGTTTTTTTAGCCTGATAAAATTCTTCAACACCAGTTTGCTCAACTTTTTTCATCACCAATAATGGCGCCGGCAAATTTTCCGTTTTTCCAACCTGTTTTGATAAAATAATTTTTGTTTGGTGATTTTTTAAAAAGTTAGAAAGCAGATTTAGCGCAGTTGCGGAGTGAATATCGCTATTTAAAAAAAGCAGAATTTTCATAATTTTTTTATCTATTTCCACCATCCCGAAACAAGTTCAGAATGACGAAATAATGAGAAGGAGGAAATAATGAGAAGATTTTACTAAAATAAAGCAAATTCCAGACAACAAAAAACCTCTTCAAAAAATTGAAGAGGTTTTTTAAAAATTCTAATGTCGGGAGCCACCACCACGCAAACCCGGCGTGTCGTTTCCTATTCCCCGTGAGGGTTTTGTATTCGGAACGACTCCCGACGAACGACATAATTTTTAACTAATTTTGTTTGGCAAGTAATTTTTTTAAGAAAGGTGAAATTTTTTTAAAAAATTGAGTTAATTCTTTTTTTGGGAAAAATGATCTGAATGATTAATGAATTTAATAAAATCCTCTACAATCGGCTTCAATATTTGTCCGCTTCTAACTGCAATTCGATAAGTCATTTCTGGGAAAAATTTGATCAGGTTTTTTGTCGCTAGATCGGAATCATTTTTATTTATACAAATTGTTGAAACGATTGCGGCGAAATTATTTTCTTTTACGAAATGTTTTAGCATTTCCCAATTGCCATTTTCAAACTCGATGCTGCCTTTAATATCATGGGTTCTGACTGCTTCTTCAAATAAAGGCAATGAAATTAAGTTGCGGTCAATTCGGATCAGGTCGAATTTTTTTAAATCTTTGAGGTTACGAATTTCTTTTTTAGCCAAAGGATGGTTTTTGCTCATGATTAAAATCGGTTTGTAGGAAGTGCTTTCAATTTGCTTGATTTCAGCGGTGTGCGGTAAATTTGGATAAAAGGCTAAATCAATTTCTCCTTCTTTTAATCTTTTGAGAGCGTCGTTTGGTGCAATATTTCGAATTGTAATTTTTGCTTCGGGATAAGATTTTTTGAAAATGGAAATAATGCGTGGCATCAAGTAAGATATGGCGATGTGATGAACTGCAATATCGATAGTTTTTTGTTTTTCCTGTTTTCCTTTATCTAAAAATCTATCAACAACCGATTCAAATTCGTGCATTAGTGGACAAGCGATTTTGTAAAAATCCTCTCCTTCAGAAGTTAATACAAGTGGTTTGGAATCGCGTTTCAAAAGCTTCATTTTCAAATCTCGTTCCAAAGATTGAATTTGCAAAGTAACTGTTGATTGCGTCAGGTTCATAGCTTGTGCAGCTTTGGAAATACTGAGTAAACGCGCTACATAATAAAACCCTCTAATCTGTTGCAAGAGGTTCTTTTTGTATAAAAAATTCTGATCAATTTTTTGCTTCATAATATTGGTAATTTCAATTCAGTTATTGAAACAATTAATTTGCTAAATTGTTCAAGAAGCAATTTTTTGCTAAAACAATTATTCGTTTAATTTTTAACGATCCATTTTAACGCATGCGGCATTTAGCAAAAAATCCAGCGCTTAAAGCTTTGGTAAAGAGTTCAAATTTAACCCCAAAAACCTGCGCCAATTTTTCCTCGTCGGAATTTTTGTCGGCGATTACGCATGATTTGAAAACGCCGCTGAATGCGATTATTGGGTTTTCGGATGCGTTGAAGGAAGAAATTGGGAATGTGGCAACTGTGGAAGAATGTTTGGAATATGTTGCGCAGATTAATCGCGCGGCGCTGGAGATGAATGAATTGGTGCATGATTTACTTGACGTTGGGGCGGTTGCGTCGGGGAATTTTTCGGTGGATTTGGTAAAGAAGATTGAAATTTGTGAAGTTGTGAAACGGGCGATGAGGTTGAATCAGGATTATGCTTTGAAGAGAAAAGTAAGTTTGAAAATGGAAATTATTGGTGAAATTGCGGCGATTAATTTGGATGAAAAAAGGATGAAACAGGTTTTGACAAATTTAACTTCCAATGCGGTGAAATGTAGTTCTGAAGGTTGTGAAGTTAAAATTGTTTGCGAAGTTAAAAATAATCAATTGGAAATTTCGGTGATTGATCAGGGTTTTGGAATGAGCGAGCAGCAGGTTGAAATTGCTTTTGAAAAATATGGTACAATTCAAAATCCAAATTCGGGAAGTGTTGATTCATTTGGTTTAGGACTTCCGATTGTTAAGCATTTGGTTGAAATGCAAAATGGTGAAATTGAAGTTATTTCCAAAGCAGGCAAGGGAACGCAGATGAAATTGAAATTTTCTTATTTAAGCGCGAATGCGCAATTGATGTAAACGAGCCACCACTACCCGCACTACCCAAAAAGGCGTGTGATCCTCAAGGCCCTCGAAGCAGAAATGTTTCGGGGGTTTTGTTTTTGGTGTTTTAAGATCGAGCTAGCATCATAAAAAACAGATCCAAAAGATTCTTTTTCACCAGCTTTTTGCTTTTCTGCGGTTTCATCAAATAAAAGACCGTCATTTTTTAATTCTGATGGTAATTATTTTTTCATTATTTTTAGATTTTATTTACTTGCCATAAATCTTGTTTGCCCAAGCTGCGTCTAGTGATAACAAAAGTTTAGATTATTTATCTTTCAAAAATTCAGTATATTTTAAAGCCACATATTGTTTCGTAATAACACATAATTTTTTTTATATCTCGCTATACAAATTTGAAGTATCTACAGATTTTAGATGTGATTTTTGGTAATTATCCCTTGATTCACAAAACTTGATTCACAAAAAAACTCGATGTCACCCTGAGTTTGTCGAAGGGTGATTCTAAGATCGAAGCCTGAATCACCCTTCGACAAGCTCAGGGTGACATCTATTGTGTTTTAAGGGATAATCACCTGATTTTTGGTAATTATCCCTTGATTCACAAAACTTGATTCACAAAACTTGATTCACAAAACTTGATTCACAAAACTTGATTCACAAAAAAACTCGATGTCACCCTGAGCTTGTCGAAGGGTGATTCTAAGATCGAAGCCTGAATTACCCTTCGACAAGCTCAGGGTGACATCTATTGTGTTTTAAGGGATAATCACCTGATTTTTTGATCACAATTTTATCTGCGATGTATTTGTTTTAAGAAGCACTTTTAGGTAAGTAATACCGTCTTTCTCCCGTTTTGTTTTGTTTGTTTAAGGCCGATCAAAGGCACATTTTATTCTGAAATAAAATCAAGTCTCGCCTTGATTAGAAGCACTTTATTTCCACCGGTTTCGGTTTCTTTTGCATAGTTTTGCGGGCTTGCATTCTTCTCGGGCAAGCCTTTATTTGATGTTTATGGGGCTTGTTATGAAAAATTTTTGGTATTTTGTTAAAAAAATTATTCCCGTTACCACAATAATCTTAATCTTTGCGCGAGCTTCAATTCATGCGGCTGATATTTTGATTTCAACTCCGACGACAACTCCCGAGACATTTTTATTAAACAATCAGAAATTAATTGTCTCTTCCGGCGGAAATTTAACGGTTGATACTTTAACTAACTCAGCAGCGGCGATTTCTGACAATAATAATACTGGCTTGCTGATACAGCTTGATGCCACTTCCGGACAGGGAATAATCGCAACTGGCAATAGTTTTGGAGCCATTGAAATTACTGGCGCAGCAAAGCTTACTTCGATCACTCAAAATAGTGGAATAATTACAAGTGATAAATTAGCCGGCGCAACAATTTTACTTAGTGGGGCAGGCGGCTCAAGTGCGATCAATGTTGTTTCAGGCGCAACAATTTCTAACACCGCCGCTTCTGGCATGGCGATAAATTCCAATACTACAAATAATACCGCGCTTACCATTACAAATGCTGGAATAATTAGTGTTAACAACGATGCCAGTTCAAGCGTTATTAATCTTGGTGATACAACTGCCGGATCTTCACTAGCTCTTAATAATAGCGGATTAATCACCGCCGGAGCATTGGGTACTTCAATTCAAATTAGCGATACTGGAAATAGCGCGACTATTAATAACACGGGAAGCGGTTCTATTATAGGTGCGATTGTTCTTAATAATAGCACCACAATTAATAATAACTCCGCTAATCATGGCATCACTGGTTCAATCACTGCTATTGCGACTAATCTCGATATTATAAATACCGCCGGCACAATTCTTGGAAATATCAACCTTGGCAGTAATAGTAGTTCAAGTTTAGCTATAAATGGCGGCACAATTACTGGCAATGTTACAATGCTAAACGCCAGCCAGACTCTTAACTTCGCCGGAGGTTCGCTTGCTGGCGCGGTTGATGGCTTGGGTGAAATAATTTTCAGCGCAACAAGCTACACACTTAACGGCAATATTGGCGCGACTAGCGCGGTTTCTTCGGTCACGATCAATATTGGCGATATTTTGGATGCTGCCACCAATAATAATAGTATCACAACTGCCACATTAGTGTTGAATAGCGGATCGATTTTAAATCTTGGAAGTGGCTTAGTTACTGGTTCTATAGAAGGCGCGGTGGATGGTATTGGAACTGTAAATTTTGCTGATAACTACACTTTGGCAGGCGCAATTGGAACTTCATCAGGATCACTTGCGACAATTTCAATTTCTGATGGAAAAACTATTACCGCAAATACAAGAAGTATTGATGCTAATAATATTTTATTGGGAAGCGGATCAGTTTTAACCATGACCACTGGGCTTATAGTTGGCACGGTTGATGGTGCATTGGCGCAAACAGGAACGCTAAATTTAAATGGCGCCAGCACAGTTGCTGCAGGAACTTTTTTGGGTGGAACTAACGGAATTGCGGCGGTAAATGTAGGAAATTCGGGAGTAATAACAGCGAATGAATCAATCAAGGCAATATTACTAACCGTTGGAGGCGGAACTTCTGGTTCATTGAATCTGGCTGCCGGGAAAAATATTACTGGCAATGTTGCGATTGATTCAGGTGCAACTTTGACTTTTAACGATTCGGGATCTTTGGTCAGCGGCACGATTCTAGGTGTTTCCGATGGCGTTGGTACGCTTTCTTTGGCGGAGAATTTTACGACAATTAGCGATATTGGCAGCGGTAGTAATTCTTTATCCGTCGTTTTAGTTGGAAATGGAAAAACTCTTAATCTTACAAGTGGCACCAATATTGATTCTACAAATGTGAATTTGGGAACTGGCTCAATTCTAAATTTTAATGGTGGCATTTTGACTGGCGCGGCTCAAGGTTCGGTGGATAATGTTGGGACTGTAAATTTTCACGAAAATAACGCACTTGGTGGCGATTTAGGATCAAGCACAAATTCACTTCTCGCAATGACAATTACTGACGGAAAAAGCGTTGATACTAATGGACGAAATTTGGATGTTAATTTGATGACTGTTGGTTCGGGATCAACTTTGAAAGTATCAGGCGCGGTCACGGGTTTGATTCAAGGATCGTCGGATGGAATTGGCGCGGTTGAATTAGCAAATCACCTGACTTTAAACGGCAATATCGGCAACGCAACGAACTCGCTGGCAAGCGTGTTAATTGATTCTGGAAAAAATATAAATGTCGGAACTTACACGCTGGATGCAACCAGTATTTTAATGCAGAATAATAGTGAAATAACCTTAAGCAGCGGAACATTGCGCGGTATTGTTGACGGAACTTCAGCCGGATTTGGTCGCATTCAATTAACCGGAAATAACACGCTCGAAACCAGAACTTTTCTTGGTTATAATAACAAACTTGCTTTAGTAGCGATTACGGATGGGGTTACGGTTACAGCGAACGAATCAATTACGGCGAATGATGTTACGATTGGCAATGGCGGGTCGTTGATAATGAATAATGGTAAGACTGTCGTCGGCGCTCTAAATGGTTCAGCCGCAGGATATGGAAACTTTACAATTGCGAGCGGCACGGTTTCAGTAAAAGACAATATCGGCGACACTAATTCGCTGGCGAGTATTTTAATTGCGAGTGGTGCAACTATGAATTTTATTTCAGATGTAAGTATCAACAATGTTGCAAATATAAGTGCCACCAATGTTGTAGTTCGGGGCAATTTAAATTTGGGAAATTCATCGCACACAATCAATGGTAGTCTTTTAGGAAGTGGTTCGGGAATAATTGATTTTGGCTCAGCTTCACATTATGTTTCCGGAAGTTTCAGCACATTTTCTGGCGATATTATCAGATTGACATCAGTTGATTTAAATTCGATTGGAACAATTACTGCCAGTGGCACCGCAACAATTAGTAATGGAACCAAGCTTGAAATCACAATTGATCCTGTGGCTAATTATATTCCTAACGGCACGGTTTATAAGATTGTTTCTGGCGGTACAGGATCAAGTATTATTGGCATTAACGATAGTGATATTAATGTTAACGGCAGCAGTAGTAACAAAACTGGCGGCTTAACTTTTACTTCTACTGGAACCAGCAATGATTTGCTTCTTAATGTTATCGCACAAAGAGATTCACCATCTTACATCACTAGCGATGTTTCTGCTCAAAATGCTGCTGTTTCAATTGATCAAATCGGCGCTTCAGCAACTGGTAATTTGCAATCACTGCAACAATATCTCGATTCGAGCTCTACTAGCGATGCGCAAAGAGATTCGGCACTTCAATCGATAACCCCGCAAACCGATAATTCACAAAATTCTTTTACAATCACGACGGCTTCTGTTTCAACGGCGCAAGATCGCTTGCAATCTTTGCATCAAAAAATCAGAGATGAAAAATGTGATCCGCATAATGGTCGAGGAATTTGGATTCAGGAGTTTGGAACCATAGCCAGCCAAGGAAGTTCAAATAAATGGAATGGATATGATGCCAGATCCTTCGGCACGGCGGTTGGTATTGATAAAGAGTTTTTTGAAAATACGCATTTGGGTTTGAGTTTGAGTTACGCAAGATCAACGATTACATCAAAGCCATCGCCAAAAACGATCAGTCTTAATACTTATCAAATTAATGGTTATGGCGGCAAAAACTTTGGCCAATTTTATATTGATGGAATTCTTGGTTTTGCTTGGAATGACTATTATTCAAACCGTTCAATTTCATCAGTTGGAGTTGTTGCTAAAGGAAATTATAGTGGACAAACCTACATCGCCCGAACTGAAGGTGGATATGTTTTTGACATAGGGAAAAAATTTACCATCACTCCTTTCAACGTGTTAACTTACGCCGTAAATAGAAATAGCGATTATACCGAAAGTGACGCTGGAACGCTTAGTTTGAATGTTTCCAGCAATCAAACTCATTTTTTTGAAGAGCGAGTTGGGTTAAGGCTTATGCATAATGGTATAGCTTCTGGAAATTCTCGTATTAATTCAAGAATTCAAGCTTCTTACGGTTATAATTTCTACACAACCAAACAAACTGCAGATAATAATTTTGTCGGTCAAACCGCTTCTTTCCAATCAAGCGCCGCCAATATTTACCAAGGCAGCTTAAAATTAGGTGCGGGAGTCGATGTTGTTGGAAATAATGCAGTTACCTTCAGTTTCAATTATGGCTTTGAAACCAGACAAAATTACCAAGCTCATTTTGGAATGTTAAGGTTGAGATATGATTATTAGCAATAATCCGAGGTGCATTTTTTGGGTGTTGTAGATCTAGTAAAGCACGAAGCGCGTCGTTGAGATGCTTGCTTCGGAGTTAATAAAAACTCACATCAACTCAAAATTTCCCAACCAACAAATATCCGCGATAAGCTTCATTATCCATCGTGTTCATTGCGGCATATAATTTTTCAAGCGGCGCCCAATACCATTGGGTTTTATGAAGAGCAACATCAAGAACCAAAACAGAATCACTTTCTTCATCATAAGCTGCGATTGGTGAAACATGACCACGAGTTGCTAAGTTCAGAATTTTGCCATCAAAATTAACTACAACGAAACGCCTATCTTCAATAAGATATTTTTTCAAAGTCTGGCGAAAATTATCGATAGATTTTGAATCACTTTTTTTTACGTAAGTTATATTAACTTTTAAACCATAAGCTTTGGAAAGTATTCTTGAAAAATCGGTAATACTCAAACCGGGATCGTGAACTTCTTTGTCATTAATAACTGTCGCAACTTCATATCTGATAACTTCGCGTTTTTTAATCTTGTCGGTTTTATTGTTGAGAAAGCCATTTTGAGAATAAAGATGAAATTCAATAATATTGTTGCCAGCAACTTCTGGTTTTTGTACTTCGCCATCTTTTTGGCTGGGAATATTGCCGTAATTTAGAGCATTTAAAAGAATTGTTCCGGTGGCGATGCTACAATAAAGAGGGTTGATTTGAGGTTCGAAGAAATTTACCAGTTGATAAAAATCCTTTTTGAAGCGGCTGCGATCAAGTTTTTGTAAGCCTTTTGATGTATTCCAAATTTCAACTTGCGAATTTTCTTCATCAGCAAAAACTGCGGTTGAAAAACTAATTACTAAAAAAAAAGCTAATAAATTTTTAATCATAACGATAATGTCTGAAGCTTTAAAAATTGATGATAAATGCAATTCTGAAGTGATTTCTCTAATCGAAAATTTCTTGCGGTTTTTGGAGGTGGAGAAGAAATATTCCGTTAATACTGTAAATTCTTATCGGATTGATATTTTTTATTTCCTGAATTTTCTGCATAAAAGTAAAGAAAAAATAATAGACAAATTTGATTTAGAGAATTTGACAATTCATGATTTTAGAAGCTGGTTGCTGACAAGAATTAATGATCACACCAATGCTTCAAACGCTCGAGGTCTTTCTTCGCTTCGCTCGATGATGCTTTTCTGGAACCGAAATGATTTAATAAAAAATCAGGAAATTAAAAAAATCAAAACCCCAAAAGTTGCCAAGCCAGTTCCCAAAGCAGTTGATAAAATTGATATTGATAAAATTTTTGCCGAAATTTCTGCAATCCAAGAAAGCAAGTGGCAAGAAAGCAAGTGGCAAGAAAGCAAGTGGCAAGCCTTGCGCGACAAAGCGCTACTTACTCTGATTTATGGTTGCGGACTTCGTATTTCTGAAAGTTTGGCGGTGACAAAAAAAAGTTTGGAAAATTCGCAGACTTTAATTGTAAGCGGGAAGGGCAAGAAACAAAGAATGGTGCCGCTGCTGTCGATTGTGAAAAAGCGGATTGATGAATATTTAAAGCTGTGTCCTTTTGATATTTTATTTGATAGCCCAATTTTTGTGACTGTTAAAGGTAAACCTTATTCACGATTTGATTTTGCAAAATTGATTCAAAAAGTTAGGCGTAATCTAGGTTTGAATGAAACAATCACGCCTCACGCATTTCGTCATTCTTTCGCGACACATTTGCTTGAAAATGGTGGTGATTTAAGATCGATTCAAGAATTGTTGGGACATGAATCTTTAGCCACAACGCAAAGATATACCAAAATAGATAAGGCGAGATTATTGAGTGTTTATGAACAGTTTTCGAAGAGATAAATTTATTAAATTTTATGCTAAATCCTGTCTTTAAATCCTCTAGATCCTTAAAACAAGTTCAGGATTTCGCTGTGAAGCATAACAAAACTTGATTCAGAATGACATCTCATCTTCAACTAATAGCCAAAAAAAACTCCCGAAATAATTACTATTTCGGGAGTTTTTTTAATTAAAAATTTCGGTAAAATTTACTCAAATTTTACGTCAACTTTAGTGATTTTTTTGTTCAATCTAGTTAAAACTTCAGCTGAAATATCAAGATCATCTTTGTAATAAAGAGCTTGAGCAGCTGGGATAATTATATCCAATTCTTTTTCTTTGGAAATATCGGCAATGATGTCTTTGATTTTGTCATTAACTTTGCCCATGCTGTCCATTGAAGCTTTTTTCAAAACATTTTGTTTTTTCTCAACGAAGCCTTTCAAATCTTCAACTTTCTTTTCGAATTCTTTTCCTTCTTTTTCAAAAGCTTCTTTAGAAAGAATATTTTTTTTGCCTTCGATTTTCTTTTGCTCAGATTCTAAAGCGGTTTGTTTTTTGCCAACTTCTTTTTGATATTCATCTTGTTTTTTACTGACTTTTCCTTGAATGTCGCGCATTGCTGACGATTCTTTAACGATTTTTTCTACATCTAAAATACCAATTCCTCCAGCAGATGCGCTGAAGCTGATAAATACAAAAACTGCAGAAAGAGAAATAAGCTTTTTGTTCATAAGGTTTCCTAAAAAAGATTGATTGATTGTATTAAAAAAGTGGTGTTTTCCGTTTTAAAAGAAAGTTTTAAAAGAAAGATTTGACCAAAAACTATTTGTGCAAATTTTACTTTCAACAGTAAGTTCTTCTTTATTTTGGTGATTATCCCTTGATTCACAAAAAAACTCGATGATTCACAAAAAAACTCGATGTCACCCTGAGTTTATCGAAGGGTGATTCTAAGATCGAAGCCTGAATAACCCTTCGACAAGCTCAGGGTGACATCTATTGTGTCTTAAGGGATAATCACTTTATTTTTAATTATATCGAAGCTTGTTTTTTTTAAGGCAATTATTACTTTCTTTTTACTCATCCCCAACAACTCTTCAAAAAATAAAATGAAAAAAATTTCCCAACCAGCTGCAAAAAAAGCAGTTTTTAAAATTTTGCGTCCAACACAAAAGCAAGCTGAAGAAGCTGTGCGCACCTTAATTGCTTGGGCAGGAGATAACCCTGATCGTGAAGGTTTGGTGGAAACCCCAAAAAGAGTTGTGAATGCTTATCGTGAATTTTTTGCAGGTTACGAAGCAAATCCAGCAGAAATTTTAGGTAAAACTTTTGAAGAAATTGAAGGTTATGATGATCTGGTTTTATTAAAAGATATGCGCCTTGAATCACATTGCGAACATCACATGGTTCCTTTTATTGGTAAGGCTCACATTGCTTATATACCAAATCGTAAAGTTGTTGGAATCAGTAAAATTGCTCGTCTTTTAGATGTTTTTTCTAAACGTCTACAAACTCAAGAAACTATGACTGCACAAATTGCAGACACCATTAATAAAGTTTTGAAACCACGCGGCGTTGCAGTTTTTATTGATGCTCAACATCAATGCATGACAACTCGCGGCATCCACAAAATCAATACTACAACAATTACCAAAACTATGCTTGGTGAATTTAAAAGTGATCCGGAAATGGAAAGAAAATTTTTAAGTTTAATTAGCCTTCCGAGTTCATGTTAATTGAACATAACTGTAATTTAATTCTGGCTTCAACTTCCAAAATTCGTAAAAGAATTATGGATGAAGTTGGTCTTGAATTTACAGTTAAAGCGCCGCTTTTTGACGAAGATTTAGGCAAGAAAAAAGTAAAATTATCTCCCCCAAAATTAGCGATCTATTTAGCTGAACAAAAAGCTTTATCAATCAGTCAAAAGTTTCGCGATGCTTATGTTATCGGCTCCGATCAGGTTTGCGAATTTGAAGAAAAAGAAATTCCCAAATCCAATAATGCTACAGAAGCTCTCAATCAGCTAAAAAAATTTAACGGTAAAATCCATTTTCAAAATAACGCCGCAGTTATTGCTTTTAATGGCAAAATAATTTTCCGCAAATTCTCGCGCGTAAAATTGCAAATGCGCAAAATGACGGCGATAGAAATCGAAAGTTACGTTAAAATCGATCAGCCTTGGGGTTGCGCTGGCAGCTATAAATATGAATCTTTAGGCAAACATCTTTTTGAAAGAATAAGTGGAGATTATTATTCAGTTTTAGGTCTTGCAATTCAGCCCTTAACTGCTTTTCTTCATCGTAAAAAACTAATATCAATAAACACGAAATAAATCATGGAACTCATCGGCTACGACGCGCTTTTTACTCTTGTTACACTTACATTTTTAGAGATTATTCTGGGTATTGATAACCTTATTTTCATTGCCCTTGTTGTTCAAAAACTGCCACAAAAACATCGTAAATCAGCGCGTATTTTTGGTTTATCACTTGCCTTTATCATCCGTATTCTAATGTTGATGGCATTATCTTGGGTTATGACTTTAACCGAGCCTTTATTTTCAATTAAAGGACGTGAATTTTCCGTCAAAGACATGCTTTTGGTTTTGGGAGGATTATTTCTAATTTTTAAAAGTGGCATTGAAATTGCTTCCGATGTTTTTGGCGGATCTTCTCATGGTAAAGAAAAAGAAATCCGCGTGCCAAAAGGTTTTTTTGGAGCAGTTGTACAAATTAGTATAATCGATTTCATTTTTTCATTTGACTCAATAATCACCGCGATTGGTATAACTAACAATATTCCAATCATTGTTGCGGCAGTTGTTATTTCAATGCTCTTGATGTTTGTAGCTTCAGGAATTATCAGTGAATTTTTGGGCAAATATCCGGCATTAAAAATTGTAGCTTTAGCCTTTATTTTCATGGTTGGAATGATTCTCTTAGCTGACGGAATACATCTGCATATTGAGAAAGCTTATTTATATTTTTCGCTATTTTTTACTTTGGCGGTGGAATCTTTAAACATCGCTGCGCGCAAAAGAAAGTAGATTTTTTTAACCAAAATTATTTTATTTATGAAAAAATTTATACGCTTATCCATCTCTATTATCACTATTTTGGCGCTCTCATCTTGCGCATATTTTGAAAATTTATTTCCCAAAAAACAAATCGCGGAACTCGATTCGCTTCAAACTGCTCCAAAAATTGACATCAAAAAATTCTTTAACGGCGATGTTGAAGGTTTTGCAATTACTCAAGATTCCGCTGGAAAAATTATTGGTACCACTCAAGTAAAAATATCTGGAAAATGGGATGAAAATAAAGGCGAAATTAAGCAAAATTTCATTTATGAAGGCACAACCAAAGATAGTAGAATTTGGCTTATAACCGTAAATGCTGATGGCACTTTTGATGCAATTGGTCATGATTTTCTAGCTCCAGCTCAAGGGAAACAAATTGGCAATGCGGCGCAAATTCTTTACTCTTTAAACCTGATGGATCAAGGTTCTAAAAAGCCAGTTAGATTTGAAGATAAAATGTATTTAGTTGATGAAAAATCGATGATCGAAATTTCAAGCTACAAAAAAGCGAACGGCGTTTCGGGCAAAACAATTACCTCTCTTAAAAAAATCGGCAATTAATTAAAACATGAGTCATAGCCATATTTTATTTTCTTATTCATTCGATACTTCAGGAAAAGCTATCAAGCTCAATAATAAACAAGTTTCCGAAGAAATAAAAAATAAAGGTTTGGCTTGGGTTCACTTAGATGCTAATAACAAAGCCACCAAAAAATGGCTGGAAAAAGAAGTCGGTTATCTCGATCACTTAATCATGGATGCTTTGATTGCGGAAGAAACCCGTCCCAGAATCATGGAATTTGATAACGGTCTTTTGTTGATTTTGCGCGGCGTAAACCTCAATGAAAATGCCGAACCGGATGATATGGTGTCAATTCGTATATGGATTGATCACGAACGTATTATCACAATTCAGCGCCGCGATTTAAAAGCGGTTTTTGATATTTCTGCTCAAATTGAATCGGGAAAATTAATCAGAAATGCCGGTGAATTTTTGTATAATTTATTATATCAAATTCTTTTTGTAACGTCACCTTTTCTTTACTCTTTAACTGAAAAAATTGATCTTCTAGAACAGCAAATCATAAGCACTCATGATTTGAAATTTCGGGAAGAAGTTTTGCAAATTAGAAGCAAATCAACCACTTTCAAACGATATTTAGTGCCGCAAAAAGAGGCCATTTCCAAACTTAGAATTTGCGATTACGTTTGGATTGATGATTGGGCAAGAAGACATTTTCAGGAAAATTTTGATAGCATAACCAATATGGTTGAAGAAGTCGATGAAGCTGCTAATCGCGCGCAGATTTTACATGATGAATTAGCTAACTCTCTAAGCGAAAAACTTAATACAAACATGTATAAATTATCTTTGATTACGGTGATTTTCATGCCCTTAACTTTTATTACTGGGCTTTTTGGAATGAATGTTGGCGGTATTCCGGGTCAAAACAACCCAGCCACTTTTTACATTTGTTCATTTATAATGGTTGGAATCGTACTTCTGCATTTGGCTTTCTTTAAGAGAAAAAAATAATCCTTAAGCTGCTAATGAAAAAAAATATCTTTCCGGCAATATTTTTCTTGCTCATTATTCTTTCCTCTTGCGGCGGCGGTGGAGGAGGTGGTGGAGGTGGAAGTTCATCTACAACTGTAACTTACCAAAATCCATCATGGGTTTCTTCTGTTTCTACCACGCAAGCTGATGTTTATCGAACTGTCGAATATTCCAATCAATATGGTTTAGAAAAAATTCACGCTGCCGAAGCCTATGCTTTGTTGGCTACAAATAGCAAATCAGTGGCGGGCGATAATATTGCGATCGCTATTCTTGATACTGGCGCTCAAACTGATCACGCAGAAATTGTAGCAAATTATCAATCATCAGGAAGTTATGATTTTGTTAATTCCGATTCCGATCCAAGCGATGATCAAGGTCACGGAACCAACGTTGCCAGCATCGCAGCTGGTGTTAAAAATGGCAGCGGAATGCATGGTGTTGCTTATAATAGCCGTATTATTGCGATTAAGGTTTTAGATAGTAATGGTGAAGGAATTTACCAAGATGTTTCTGATGGCATTTCGGCCGCTGCATCAGCAGGTGCAAAAGTTATCAATTTAAGTTTAGGTGGAAGCTCGGCGAGTTCTACATTAAAAAACTCTCTTTTAACTGCTAAGGTCGCTGATGTTTTAGCTATTGCCGCAACTGGAAATGAAGGAACGGCTCAACCAGATTATCCAGCTTTTTACGCCGCAGATTCATCTTTAGCTGGATATGTTTTAGCAGTTGGATCAGTTGATTCAAATTTAGTAATTAGCAGTTTTAGCCAAAAATGCGGAGATACTATGAATTATTGTTTAGTTGCGCCGGGTGAAAATATTTACGCCGCTTATCCAACCAACATTTACGCAATTGGCAGCGGAACTTCAGAAGCAACTCCTCATGTTTCAGGTGCGGCAGCCGTTATTCGCGGAGCTTGGACATTTTTAACCGCAGCCCAAACCACACAAATTTTGCTTCAAACCGCAACTGATTTAGGAGATGCGGGAGTTGATGCAACTTATGGTCACGGGCTTTTAAATCTTTACGCCGCTGTTCAAGCGCAAGGTCAAAATACTTTAGGATATGGAGCCAGCGTTGGATCGGGAGGTTATGAAATTAAATCTTCATCAATAATTACCAGCGCAATTTTTGGTGATGCTTTTACTTCAAACGTAGCGCCAAAACTTGATTCAGCAATTTTCTTTGATGATTTTGGTCGCGATTATAAAGCCAATTTAGCCAGCAAAATCAGCGTTCGCAGCAATAACAATTTATCCGCTTTTAATAATGCGATTTTTGGCAATGTAATTTCTAAAGCTGCGCCAATGCAGTTTGGATCAAGAAATCAGTTTAATTTCAATTATTCCGATTACAAAACTGTTGGCGCAACCGGTGTAAAATTTGTAAATATTGATAATTCAAAAGATCCGCAAGCAAGCGTCAATGCTGGATTTTCATTCGTAAGAAATGCTTCCAATATTGCGCCAAATTTAAAATTGGGATTTGCTTTTAATACTAATGAAATTGCCAATTTTGATCAAAAAACATTTGGAAATTTTGGATTTATTTCGCAAAGCAATTTTGCCGCTAATCCCTACCAATCCTTTATGCAAAGCAGTTTGGTAAATGGCCAATATAGCAGAAAATTTAACCAGTTTTTTGCCGCCCAAGATTTATTAAATAAAAAACTTTCCTTACGTTTTTCTTATCAATCATCTTACGACAGCTCGCAAATATTGAGCAAAATCAATCAAAAACAAAATCAGCTTTTGGATTTTGGTACGGCTTATCAAATCAAAGATGGCAGCAATATTTTAGTTTCGATCGGCAATTTAACTGAATTTAATAATAATATCTTAAACTCGCAAAGCCTTGGGGCATTTGAGTCAAACGGCGATGTTAAAACTTCATATCTTAAATTTTCTCTCAACCAAAATTTAAGTAAAAATCTGTCAATAATTGGAAGTTTTTCGGAAGGAATTTCTAAAATTAATGGCAATCAAGTGGGCATTTTTCGCGAGTTTAATAATGTGCGCAGCCGCAGTTCGTCAATTGCTTTAATTCATAATGATTTTTTTAAAGGCCAAGCCGGAATCGTTTATTCTGAACCGCTGCGAGTTTATCAGGGCAATGTTAAAATCGATATTCCCGTAGCGCGTGATTATTACGGAAATTTAACGCGCTATCAAGCCAACGCTTCACTTGCGCCAAAAGGGAAGGAAAGGGATTTGGAGTTTTTTTATGCCAAAGACTTAAATGATTTTTCGAAATTGAAATTTAATTTGATTAGACAAAGCCAAGCCGGAAATGTGAAAAATGCAGCAACCAATTATTTGGGATTTGTGCAGCTTTTAATTAGTCGTTAGGTTTGAATCACTTTGGCATCGGGAGTGATTTTATTAATCATCGCGCGTCTTAAAATCGTATGGCAAAGCAGGTTCACAACAACCAAGTTCAGCACAATTAAGCCAATAATTTTGGCAAAAGAAATCCAAGAAAAGCGGTCAATTTCAACTCCCAATAATAGCAAAGGAATAATGTAAGTATTTGTGATCATCACAATATGAGTCATGATAAAAACATCTTTTGCTTTCAAGAAAGCCAGTGTCGCTACAACTAGCAAAAAGGAAGCGATTACAACAATTATTAAAGCTACGAAACTCATATTTAAATTTTCTTGCGGTTGAAAAGTAGAAATAAAACTGCGACCAGTTTTAGTAAAAATAAAATGATTACGATGTCTAAAATCGCATCAAAATTGGCGATCGAATTAACTAGAATCAAAATGATGATGTTGGTGAAAATAAAATAAAAACTAAGGATTTTTTCGTAGGAATTTCGGGCAATAAAAAAACTGATTGTGATTATTATCAGTGAGATGATTAAGAAGAATGAAACTATTTCGGACATTTGGTTAAGAATTTTTAAATATTTTTAGACATAATTAAAAAAATAGGGGCTATTTCTCAAAAATTTTTAAACTAACTCATAGTCATGCTGAGCTTGTCGAAGCATGATTATAGCGATCAAAGCCTAGAATCATGCTTCGACAAACTCAGCATGACTATGTAGTTTTTTGCTAGTTTCTAATCTACTGATTTTTAGACCCCATTTTTTTAATTATGCCAAATTTTTAAACTAACTCGAAAGAAGCCAAAAGATTTAAGACCAATTTCTAAAGAACCGCTCCAAATAATTTTCCTACAATTGCCGTGAATGCCATTGCAAAAGCTCCCCAAAATGTAACTCGGATGGCGGCGCGCCATATGTTTGATTTCCCTAGTTGTGCGCCAATAATTCCAAGGGATGACAGTGAAATTATTGAGATTATTGAAACCGTGGTCGTAACCATATTTAGCGGCGATATTAGCGCCGTTAATAATGGCAATATCGCTCCTATTATGAATGTCAAAGCCGAAGCGCCAGCAGCTTGAAGCGGACGCGCTTTGGTAAAATCAGAAATTCCAAGCTCGTCACGAGCGTGCGCGACCAAAGCATCTTTTGTCATTAATTGAATTGCAACTTCCTTGGCAAGATTTTTTTCCAATCCACGCTTCTCATAAATTGTTGCTAATTCAGCTATTTCAAATTCTGGATTTTCTTCCAGCTCTTTTTTCTCTCTGGATAAATCGGCATTTTCAGTATCGGATTGCGAACATACCGAAACATATTCTCCCGCCGCCATAGATATTGCTCCAGCAAGAATTCCGGCAACTCCGGCAATAATAACCTCATTCTTTCCCGCCGACGCTGCGGCAACGCCAATAATAAGACTTGATGTAGAAATTAAACCGTCATTGGCTCCCAGAACAGCGGCTCTAAGCCAGCCAACTCGAGTAATTAAATGAGTTTCGCTGTGCAAAATAAGGCTTCTCATTTTATTTTATTCAATTTGCGCGATTGCGGATAAAATCCATTTGCCGTTGTGGCTGTAGCGCGCAAAAGTCCACGCTTCGGAAGTTATTACTAAATTTTGATTGCTTCCTTCAATTATTTCTCCGGCATTCGATTTATTTATCATATAGTCCAAAGCAGACCATTCTAAGATCGCGGTCGCATATTGCATTTGATCTTCTTGCCAGCTTTCAGAAATTTGCATTCCCGTAACTTCAATATTTTCAACAATATTGGCGATATTTTGGCTGATATTTTGCGCTAACGCATCGGAAAAATATTTCGACATTTCCGGCGTGGTTAGAGTTTTTAATTTTTCTAAATCTTGCTGCGACCAAGCATTTTGCACCGAAATGAGAAGCTCTGAAAATTTTTGCATCTCTGAATCGTCAAGTTGAATTTCGACCAATTGAGTTGGTGCGTAAGTATTTTGTGGGTTGGACATATTTTTGCGTCGCGATAAAAATCTAAATAACATCACGGCGGCGAAGGCCAAAAGCGCCATTGTTAAAAAATTGCCAAAGAAACTATTGCCACCTTCCGCCGCGCCATTCATGTTTGCGCCATGATTTCCAAAAAGCATGTTGCCAATCCAAGAGCCAGCAACAACCGCGCCAATTGTTGAAAGCATTGGATTGCGTTGAAAGAAAGATTGTTGCTGTTGAGATTGTTGCTGTTGAGATTGTTGCTGATTATTTGGCGCTTGATTGGGATTATTTTTTGCTGAATCGGGAGTTGTTGATTTTTGCATCGGCGCATAATTTTTTCCGTTAGAACCGCCGCCTTCAAAAGTGCGACTGCCGCGAGATCCTTGATTAAAATGCGAAGTTGAAGAGCGACCAGAACCAAAAGATGATCTGCCGCCTGCGCGCGCAAATGCTGATTCGGTGACGAGACAAAAAATGAAAACAATAATCGAAATTTTCTTAAGCATAAAAAGTTTTGTGAGATTGATTGGCATGAGAAAGATCTGATTACTCAAGTTTAGTAAAATAGTTTTTAATGCGCTTTAAATTTTAAACGCTTTTACCTAATTATTTTTATTCCATAATTTGGGTAGTTTTTTGGTAAAATTTTGAAAAATCAAGCAGACAATTCTAAATCTCCAATTTTGGCAATGCTTGCACAATTTTTATTGTTTCAAGGCTCACGGTGATTACTCGTAAAAGCAGTTCCAGCGGATAACGCGGGTTGTTCATGGTTTCAAGCGCCCAAAGATTGGCATCATTTACGATGCCGCTTTCTTTGTGAGTTGAAATGCCTTGGCGTTCCATTACCCACTGAATTGCGGGTTTGCCGTTAACCACGTAATCATAAGCTTCGAGCGGAATATTTTCGATCGTGATTTTAGAATTATAAATCACTTTGGTTTTGTCGGGATCGAAGCCAACTTTGGCGAACTTCATTTTTTCAACACGAAAATCTGCGTCTTTCAGCATTTCAATTGCCAAATTTCCGCCAGTAAAATTTGCCGCAAAAGGCGAAACATTTTCGTAATTGATGTGAAGTTCAGCAAGCTCGCGACCCGCTTTGCTAAAATGTAAAAAATCGACGAATTTTTTCACGCAGGGAATGCGCGGCAATTCTTTTGCCAAATTGTCGGCGAATTTTTCTTTGTAATCTTGCGAATGTAAAAGCCCGTAAATGTAATAAAAAACATCTTCCTTCGAAATTTTTTCACCCGCGTAGTTTTTAGAAAAATGCGCCAAACCCGCGTCGGTGATGCCGTCTTTCACCACAAAATTTCCTTCGGTTTTTTCGTCGAATAAATCGGCGGTTTTTGACGGCGCCAAATCAAACATTTCATCTTGCGAAACTGGCTTTGCTAATTGGCTTGAATCTTGGTTTTGCGGCGAATTGGTTTGAGATTTTTTTGGCTCGAAAAGTTTGAGTGGAAAACATTGCGCGCCAGCTTCCAGCATGTTCAAATCAACCAAGCAATCACTTATTAAGGCACTGATTCCGTTTCGTGAGCCTTTGCCATTAATAAGAATCACTCGATTTTTAACCGAAGCATCAGGGAAAATTTGCGGCATTTGATAGCGACGCTGATTAAAATTTTTATTATAATAAAACCATTCTTTAGTAAACGGTCTGTAAATCGCCTCAATTCGATGCTCTTTGTGATATTCGAGAACAACTTCTTTTGATAAATCGTTTTTTAAACTATCTGTCCAACTAATTTTTGTTGAATCGCTGGCAACAAAATCATCAATTTTAGGAAAATTTTCTTTTGCCAAACCATCGCACGCCGCCTTATAGCGCAATACTTCGCTGTTATAAAAATCAATCATGCTACTCATGTTTTTGGCGAGCTGATTTTTAGAAAAATTATAACACCAAGCGTCGCGATTGGTGGCAACGCCCAAAGAATAATTTTCAAAAATCACCGCCTCATTTTTGTTTTTTTTGTCGCCCAAAGAAATGTGATTAGCAAAACTTTCATCGCGCTGATTTAGCCAATCGCCGTGAAAATCTGGCAAAATTTCTTGCCATAAATTATCGGCTAAAATCCCTTCGATGCTTTTTAGTTGGCTGATTTTTTCGAGTTTTTCTTCGGTTTTTAAATCATCGCCAATGTCGTAATAATAAATTTTACCTTGTTTTTGGGCTTTGGGATTTTTGATAAAAAGCGTGATTGCGGTTCCCGTCATTGAGCCACTGCCAAAAACATTTTGCCCTTCTTTTGCTTTGCCTTTGCTTAACATGTTTTTGCGAATATCGCCACGAAGATTAAAGGCGTAAATGCTTGAAAATTCTTGAGCCAAAGATTTACGCAAACCATCCATCGCGGATTTTTCAAGAAAACCGCTTCCCGAAACAAACCCAATCACGCCCGCGTCTTTTATGCGATCACTCGCCCAGCGAATGGCGCGAATGTAAGAATCATAAAGATTTTTTTGCAGAGTTGCCTTTGAGTTTTTGGCGTAAGTTTCGCGAATGCTTTCATCCAGCTTTTCATATTCGATGTTGGCGTTATTATCATTTTCGCTTTTTTGCCCCGATGAATAAGGCGGGTTGCCAATAATCACCCGAATATCCAACTTCTTCTGCCGCTTACGCCGCGCGCTGTTATCCACCAAAATTTGGCTGATTAAATCTTCTTTTTCGTAAAGCTGAAAAGTGTCGGTTAAGCAAATGCCGTTAAATGGTTTGTAGTCTCCGCCCATAATGTCGTGGTAAACCGATTCAATATTGATGGCGGCGATGTAATAAGCCAAAAGCACAATCTCGTTGGCGTGGATTTCGTGAGTGTATTTGTGGGCGAGTTGTTCTTTTGAAATTAATCCGCTTTGCATTAGGCGGGTGATGAAAGTTCCTGTTCCCGTGAAAGGGTCGATGATGTGAACATTTTCACTGCCCAAAGTTTGCCCAAATTCGCTTTTTAGCGCGTCGTTTACTGAATGAATGATAAAATCAACCACCTCAATTGGCGTGTAGACAATGCCCAAGCGCTCGGTCATTTTAGGAAAGGCGTTTTTAAAAAATTTATCGTAAAGCTCGATGATGATTTTTTGTTTGGCGGCAACGTCGTTAATTCCCGCGGCGCGCTGTTTGACGCTGTCGTAGAATTTTTGCAAAGTGTCGGCTTCTTTTTGCAAATGATGTTGGCTTAAAACTTCAACCACGCCTTGCATGGCTTTGGAAACGGGGTTGTTTTTGGCGAAAGAATAGCCTTCAAACAGCGCGTCAAAAACTGGTTTGGTGATTAAATGTTGGGCGAGCATTTCAATTGCTTCGCCTTCGGTGATTTGGTTGTTTAGGTCGTCGCGCAGCTCGTTTAAAAAATCTTCAAAGGCTTTGATTTCTTGCGAGTTTTCAGGGTTTGATAAAATTGAGTTGATGCGCTCGATATGTTTTTTGGCAATTGTTGAAATGTCGTTTGCCCAATCTTCCCAATGGCTGCGCTTGCCGCATTTTTTGACAACTTGGGCGTAGATGGCGCGCTCGATTTCGCTTACTTCAAATTTGATTTCGGTTTGTTGATTGCCCGAATTGCCGTTGTTTTTTGCTGCTTCGCCAATGCCAAAACTGTTTTGCGCTTGTTGATTTTCGCTTGGTTTTTGGGCTTGGTTTTTTGCACCGATTTTGTTGGTGATGCAGATTACTTCCATTTTGCTTAGGTCGCGAACGCCAAGATCAAGTTTATTTGTAAGGGCGTCGAAGCGGTCGTCGTGTGAGCGCAAGGCTTGCAACACTTGCCACACAACTTTGTAGTTTTGGTTTTTATCCAAGCTTTCGTGAGCTTCGACGCCAGATGGAACAACCACGGGCAAAATTACATAGCCGCGTTTTTTGCCTTCGGCTTTACGCATTACGCGCCCAACCGATTGCACCACATCAATTTGCGAATTGCGCGGCGTTAAAAACAAAACCGCGTCCAAAGCTGGAACGTCAACGCCTTCAGAAAGGCAGCGCACATTGCTTAAAATGCGGCAGGTGTTTTGT
>Ga0114967_10001038_pt1 | contig 23098 bp, 23 predicted proteins | sample M_130628_MF_Meta_FD_92639 | JGI IMG/M metagenome (GOLD analysis project Ga0114967, IMG submission 92639) | Freshwater microbial communities from Lake Montjoie, Canada to study carbon cycling - M_130628_MF_MetaG | ecosystem: Environmental > Aquatic > Freshwater > Lake | place: Lake Montjoie... | reverse complement strand
CTACATAGCTGTATATTTTTCCGACTGCCGCAGCACTTGATAAAATATAATTTCCTAAATTAGTACCAATAAGTGAAAATTTTACATTGTACAATTCATCTGTTGAAACGTTAGAATAAACAAACACAGAAATCCCATTAATTATCGTTTTTTTATAGAGTATTTTATTTTCCGAATAAGTATCCAAATAGGCTGAAGACGTTGACATTAAATCGGGATTGTCCCCAGCATTTGCTAATGTTTGAACTTGACCTGCTGATAAATTTTGTTGCAAAGCCTGGTTTTTCATGTCATTTTCAGAATATAAATACCCTCCAATACTCCATTTTTCGTGCTCTTGTGTAGCCCCGGCATAAGTAATAAAACGCGTATAATTTCTTTCTGAATATTGGTATTCTATCGAAATTCGCATTTCTGACGTTATAGGGAAAATGGAAGTAAACTTTATTTCACCCGCATTATAATCGATAATATAATCGTTATTTTCTCCTCGCGTTAGTAGAATTCCATTCACATAAACGCGCTCAGAACCAGATATAACCAGGACGTATAATTCGCCATTTGCCCCTCGTAATTTATACGGCCCTTGATTTCCTTCTTGTCCTATAAAGGTGCTTTTCGAATATTTTCCCCTTACTAATGCTGCCGACGCGAAGACGGTGGTTTTCGAATTGACGTTTCCAAATTCAAATCGGGAAGACAAACCTTGAACCTTTTTATTGAAATTTAAAAACTTCGAACTTCTATTTTCTAAAAACAAGTCACCCGCTCTTATGCTCCAATTGTCTGAACTTAATTCGATAAATAGTTGATCAAATTCATCTAGTCTCTGAGAATATCCTCCTTCTTGCAAAGGGATATTACTGTCTTGAATGGAAGCTCTTAAAGTCACTTTATCAGATATTTTTCCTGAAATTTGAAGATCTAAAGCGGAATTTAAAACCGAATTCTGATTGTTGCCAATAGTAATTCCTCTAGTTAAACTCCCAGAAGTTGTTAATCCGTCAAAAGGGACATATTTTTTCGCAGCAGCAAAATTAACTTGGTATAAATCTCCTAAAGTTGCATCGTTACTAACTACTCGACTTCTATCATAGATGCTATATTCTTTAGTTAAAAAATCAGGAAATTTTAAAAATCGCACCGTTAAAGTGTCATTATAATTGGAAAAACTAGGGTTAAATGTAAGTAGGCTTTTTTGAAAATCAATCTTATAATAGGAGGAATCAATAGGTTTTCCTTTGGCATTTTCTAATTTAAAAAAACTAGAATTCAAACTAAGGCTATCCAGCTGAACCCCATTTTTTGAAGCTACTATTTTTTTGATTTTATAATGCGTAGAAAATTCTTGAGCCTTGAGCCCCGAGAATGAAATCAATAATAGCAAATAAAATAGCTTTCTCAACATAAAAAGTATAACGCACAGACATCAAAAGTAGTGTGTTTTGTTTGAAAAAGCCAAGATTTGAATTTTCAATAGCCCAATTGCTTTTTTAATTTTCCTCTTTTGTGATAATTTGCATCGTTTCGCGACTCACTTGTTTCAATAGAACTACCTTGTTTTTTTCAACAATTTGCGCTGCTTTTTCATCAAAATGACGAATGGTAAATAGAGAAACATTCTCGTTATAGGATATTTTAAATTTCTTAGACAGTATGGATTTTAGAGAATTAAAATTCCCGAATTTATCATCAATACAGACAGAAAAACTAATTGCAGAATTTTGAATCAAACTCACTTTCATTTTATAATCGTGTAAAAGTGAAAATATTTCACTTATGTTTTCCTCCATTATAAATGAAAAATCTATTGAAGAAAGAGAAAGTAACAATTGGTTTTTCTTTAAAATAAAACAAGGCAAATGAGGATCTAAATCGGCGCCTTTAGACACGCTTGTTCCCGGCAACGTTGGATTAATAAATGATTTTACAAATAACGGAATTTCCTTCTTTTGTAGGGGCTGTAACGTTTTTGGGTGAATTACTGTTGCACCATAAAAGGCCAATTCGATTGCTTCACGATAAGAAATTTGATTTAATAACTTCGCATTTTCAAAATAACGAGGATCGGCATTCATCACTCCAGGAACGTCTTTCCAAATCGTAACACTTTCAGCATTTAAGCAATAGGCAAAAATAGCCGCCGTGTAATCCGAACCTTCGCGACCTAAAGTGGTGGTGAAATTATTCTCATCTGAACCGAGGAAACCTTGTGTTACATTTAGAATTTTTTTCTTAACGTTTTTTGAAATCAATTTTTGAGTGACGTCCCAATTCACGTTAGCGTCTCGGTAATTGGCATCGGTTTTAATTAAAGTTCTAACATCAATCCACTGGGTTTTTATTCCCGAAAAACCCATATAATGACTTATTATGGTTGTAGAAATTAATTCACCAAAACTCACAATTTGGTCATAAACAAAATTATAATTTGGGGATTTATTCTGACTTACAAAATGGTCTAATTCAGCAAATAACGAATTTACATCTTTAAATACGGCATTTTTATCGTCTTCAAATAAATCTAAAAGAATTTGATTGTGGTATTTTTTTACTTCTTGAATCGAAGATTGTAACTCAGGAGATTTATCAAAATAGTTATTTAGAACGACTTCAAGGGCATTAGTAGTTTTTCCCATCGCAGAAACCACTAATAGAACGTCCTCAAAACCTACAGTTTGCAATACATTGTGAACGTTTCTAATACCTTCAGCATCTTTAACCGATGCGCCTCCAAATTTAAATATTCTCATTTCTTAAGATAATTATAGTTTGTTTTTCTCTAAAAAAGCGTCAATTCCTTTTTCGTCCATTTGAGCTACAAGCCAATCTTTATATACCCGCGCACCAGATTTTTCATAAAATTCAATAGCTGGCGTATTCCAATCCAATACATTCCATTCAATTCTTCGAACGCCATCATATTTGCCTTGAGCCATCACTTCGGAATACAATTTAAACCCCAATCCCAATCCTCTTTTATCTTCCTTAATGATTAAGTCTTCAAGGTGAATTGTTTTGCCTTTCCAGGTGGAATACCGATAATAATACAAAGCCATTCCCACAATTCCTTCATTATCTTCGGCAATAAAAGTATGAAATAATGGGCTTTCGCCAAATCCATCTCGCTCTAAATCGGCAACAGTTACCGCGACAGCGTTGGGTTCTTTCTCAAAAGTAGCAAGTTCCTTTATCAGACTTAAAACCGCTGTCATGTCATCAATTTTTCCTTTTCTTATGTTCATTAAATGGACTTATTGGTATAGAATTCTTAATTTGAAACTTGTAAAAAAACAGATTTAAAATTTAAATTGCTAATTATTCAGCAAATATACAAATCTGACAAACTATCCAATAAAATTCGACGCATTATCACAAAAATAACGATATTTGTGGAAAATTAACTACAACGTTATAGTAATGGAACACCGCAATAGAACACTGGGAGAATTTATTATCGAAAACCAAAATTCGTTTCAATATTCATCAGGGGAATTGTCAAGAATTATCAATTCTATTCGATTAGCCGCAAAAGTGGTCAACTATAAAGTAAATAAAGCCGGATTAGTTGACATTATTGGAGCTGCTGGAGAGCAAAATATTCAGGGCGAAGACCAACAAAAGCTGGATGTTTATGCCAATGAGATTTTCATTCAAACACTTATAAATCGAGAAATTGTTTGCGGAATTGCTTCCGAAGAAAACGACGAATTTATTACTGTTGCCGGAAATGATAATTGCCACAACAACAAATATGTAGTGCTTATGGATCCGCTGGATGGGTCGTCCAATATTAATGTTAATGTTTCATTAGGAACCATTTTTTCAGTATATCGTAGAGTTTCACCCGTAGGAACCCCCGTTACAATTGAGGATTTTCTTCAACCAGGAATCAATCAGGTTGCAGCCGGTTATGTAATTTACGGAACTTCAACCATGCTAGTTTATACTACTGGTGACGGCGTGAACGGATTTACTCTGAACCCCGCAATTGGAACTTTCTATCTTTCACATCCGAATATGAAATTTGCCGAAGATGGAACTATTTATTCTATTAATGAAGGAAATTACATCCATTTTCCGCAAGGAGTAAAAGATTACATTAAATATTGCCAAACCGAAGAAGGCGACAGGCCTTACACTTCAAGATACATTGGAAGTTTGGTTTCCGATTTTCATAGAAATATGATTAAAGGCGGAATTTACATTTATCCAACGAGTTCGAAATCTCCAAATGGAAAATTACGGTTGTTGTACGAATGCAATCCTATGGCTTTTATTGCTGAACAAGCTGGTGGGAAAGCGTCAGACGGATATACTAGAATCATGGAAATTCAGCCTAATGAACTGCATGAAAGAGCCCCTTTTTTCTGCGGAAGTAGCAATATGGTGGATAAAGCCGAAGAATTTATGCGACTTGCGAAATTAAGCAAGTACTAAACATCGAAATTTTCTCCATTTTTTTGTTAACCTAAACTAAAATCCAACACTTTTATTTTCAAAATAATTCGTAAGTTTGACATTCATTAAATCGCTAAAAATAGCCTATGTCGGATTTTTGGATTTACTTCGAAGTTGGAATGCGTCACGTATTAAATATATTTTCCTACGATCACGTATTGTTTTTAATTGCATTAAGCGTTCCTTATGTATTTAAAGATTGGAAAAAAGTATTACTATTAATCTCCCTTTTTACAGTTGGTCACACCATAGCATTACTGCTTTCGGTATATGGAATTGTAGTTGTGAAAGTTAATTTGATAGAATTTTTAATACCAATTACTATTTTAATAACGGCATTATTTCACCTTTTTACTGCTGGAAAAACAGCTAAAAAAGAAAGCATAAGTGTTATTGGTTTTATAGCGTTGTTTTTTGGAATTATACACGGTTTGGGTTATGCAACTTATTTTAAATCAATAATTGGAGTAAAATCAGAATCAAAATTACTGCCGCTTTTAGAATTTGCTACAGGAATTGAAGTGGCCCAAATTATAGTTGTATTAGTAGCATTAATTGCCGCTTATTGTGTGCAAACACTCTTTCGATTTTCAAAAAGAGATTGGACATTAGTAATGTCTTCATTTGTAATTGGCGTAGTTTTGCCAATGATAATTGAAAGTAAAATTTGGATTAGATAAAATGGAAAAAACAAAATTAAATAAATACGATAAAGCCTATCTTCGAATTGCTTCTGAATGGGGACAACTTTCCTATTGCAAACGCCGTCAAGTGGGAGCAATAATTGTTCGCGACAGAATGATTATTTCTGATGGATACAATGGCACGCCTTCAGGATTTGAAAATTGTTGTGAAGATGAAGAAGGGTTAACCCAATGGTTTGTCCTTCACGCTGAAGCAAATGCTATTTTGAAAGTAGCTCGTTCTACACAAACTTGTGATGGAGCAACGCTGTACATTACCCTTTCCCCTTGTAAAGAATGCAGTAAACTAATTCACCAATCAGGGATAAAAAGAGTCGTTTATCAAAACGGCTATCGCGATGATTCAGGACTTCAATTTTTGATGAAAGCAGGAATCGAAGTAGAACAAATTTCGGATTTAGATTCATAAATGAAAATCAACCCCAACTACTATCCTGTTTTGTTTTTTGGAACCTTAGCCCTAGGAATAGTGCTTGGTGCAACTCTTAATTTTCCATTTCAAGGCAATTTATCGGCCTCAGAAAACCATAGAAACAAGCTAAATAAATTAATTGATTTTATTGATAATGAATATGTTGACCAAGTAAACACCGATTCCATTGTAGATTTAGCCGTATCCAATATCCTTGACAAATTAGACCCACATTCTGTTTATGTTCCAAAAAGCGAACAAACGCAACTTGCAGAAACCATGAAAGGCGATTTTGTGGGAATTGGAGTTAATTTTTATATGTTAAATGACACCATAGCTATTGTAAATCCAGTGGTGGGAGGCCCTTCAGAAAAAGCAGGAATAAAATCGGGAGACCGTATATTGTATGCTAATAAAGAAAAGTTATTTGGTAGAAAACTAACTTCGGAAGATTTATATTCAAGGTTAAAAGGTGAAAAAGGAACGGATGTTACGCTCACAATTTATAGAAAAAGCGAAAATAAAAAACTACAAATCCAGTTAAAACGAGGTGTTGTTGCCATAGAAAGCATTGCTGCCTCAGTAATGATAAATCCAACTTTAGGATATATTAAAATCAATCGATTTGCCGAAACTACGCACGACGAATTTAAAAAAGGGTTACTTGAATTAAAAAAACTAGGCGCAAAATCACTGGTAATTGATGTTCGTGATAACGGCGGCGGCTACATGGAAATTGCAGCTAAAATTGCCGATGAATTATTAAAAGACAAGCAATTAATAGTTTTTACCAAAAATAAAAAAGGGAAAATAGACAAGACCTATGCTACGGAAGACGGAGAATTTGAAACAGGAAAAGTCTATGTTTTAATTAATGAAAATTCTGCTTCAGCAAGTGAAATCTTAGCCGGAGCCATTCAAGACAACGACCGTGGAACAGTTATTGGACGACGATCCTTTGGAAAAGGCTTGGTGCAACGCGAAATGAATTTTCAAGACGGATCTGCCGTTCGACTCACTATTGCTAGGTATTACACTCCAACCGGTCGTTCTATTCAAAAACCATACGAAAAAGGAATCGACGATTATAATAGCGATTTCGACAAACGAATGACGAGCGGAGAATTGTATAAAAAAGACAGTATTAAAGTAGATTCTAAACTTAAATATAAAACTCCAAAAGGGAATATTGTTTATGGCGGAGGCGGAATTGTGCCCGATGTTTTTGTGCCTCTAGAAGTAGAACACGGCGAAGAAGGCATAATTTATTTAATGCAATCTGGGGCTGTTGGGTATTTTGTTTTTGAAGAATTAGACAAAAATAGAAAGCAATTTCAAGGATTGAAAATAGCTCAAATGATCTCAAAAATCGAAAACGGTGAAATTTATTATGAAAATTTCAAAAAATATTTGTCAAAAAACGGCTTGGTTCTAAAATTAGATAAAGACAAAAAGTGGGTAAAAAGATATTTAACTGCAGAATTTGTAAGACAATTATTTGGCGAGAAATACTATTATTCGCTAATAGTTAAGGAAGATGCGATGATAAAAAAAGCGCAATCTTTAAAATAAAAAATGCAACTTATTTAGAACGCTCTTCAATTTTTTTAGACATTCTAAAAATTAATAGAATTAAAACCGCACAAATTGAGGCCACAATCCCAATTAGAGCTACCGAATTTTTACTACTAAATAAATTCGTGTAATCAAGTAAAGTGATGTTAAAAATGATTAGTGCTAAGGCAATAACAACTAATATCGAGGTAAATATTTTCATTGTTGATTTATTTTAAAGCGTAAAAATACTAAAAATTACCTACATAAATAAACCTTTAACATTACTGGCAAATAATTTAACAGCAATAGCTAGAAGTACAATTCCGAAAGTTTTTCTAATGACGCCTAAACCGTTTTTCCCCAACATTTTTTCAATTTTTGCTGACGATTTTAGCACTCCATAAACAACAATAATATTTAAAACAATAGCTACCACTATGTTTTCTGTAGCATATTGCGCTTTTAAAGAAAGTAACGTCGTCATCGTTCCAGCGCCTGCAATTAATGGAAATGCGATGGGCACGATCGAAGCGGAACTTGCTTCTTCATCTCGATAGATACGAATTCCTAAAATCATTTCTAAAGCCAGAAAGAACAATACAAATGATCCCGCTACTGCAAATGAATTTACGTCAATCCCGATAAGTTTTAATAGTCCTACCCCGGCAAACAAAAACACAATCATGATAATTCCCGCCACAATTGACGCTTTTTCAGATTCGATGTGTCCGTGTTTAGTTCTTAAATCCACAATAATAGGAATAGTTCCTACGATATCAATTACGGCAAAAAGCACCATTCCAACCGTTGCAATTTCTTTAAAATCAAGTTCCATACTAGCGGGGTTTTAGAGTACAAAAGTAGCTATTTAATAAAGAAATTAAGTGAAATTATTGTTATTATTATTTAAAGGCAATTCAAAACAATAGTTATCTTTGCGGCATGTTTCAAATAGGAAAAACCATAGTATCGGAAGACATTCTTGGAAAAGAATTCGTATGTAATTTATCAGCTTGTAAAGGAGCTTGTTGTGTTGATGGAGATGCAGGAGCGCCTTTAAGCGAAGAAGAAACTTCAATTATGGAGTCTATTTTTCCAAAAGTAAAACCCTTTTTAAGAAAAGAAGGAATTGAAGCCATTGAAGCTCAAGGCACTTGGACTAAAGGTAAAGAAGGCGATTTAGAAACGCCATTAGTGGACGATAAAGATTGCGCCTATGTGATTTATGACGGAGCTACTGCACTTTGCGGAATTGAACAAGCCTACAACCAAGGAGTAATTGACTGGAAAAAACCTGTTTCTTGTCATTTATATCCAATTCGGGTGAAAGATTTTACTGAATTTGCAGCCGTAAATTATGACAAATGGGAAATTTGTGACGACGCCTGTTCTTTAGGAAAAGAATTGGAAGTTCCGGTTTACAAATTTGTTAAGGAAGCGCTAATTCGTCGTTTTGGCGAAGACTGGTATTTGGAACTTGAAAAAGTTGCCGAAGAAATTAAGAAATAATTTTCTACATTTTTCTCCCTTGTTTTTTATAAAACCAAAAAAATAAAAATCCTAGATTTTACGGGACTTTAACATTTTTTATAAATTTTAAATCATTGATAATCAATATGTTAATAATAATTTTAAAAAATATATGATGTTAATATGATTGTTAAAAACTAATGCCAATTGTGAATAAGTTTGCTTTTTTAAACCACGATTATTCACAATCTTTGTAGTCTAGATTTTAATAAAATTTCAATATTTTAAATAGATAAAAGTCAACCAATTATGGCATCAGTAGAACCAATTTTACAAGAAAACAAAAACCGCTTTGTGATTTTTCCTATCAAGCACCATGACATATGGGAATGGTATAAGAAAATGGAGGCTAGTTTTTGGACTGCCGAAGAAATCGATTTGTCTCAAGATTTAAATGATTGGAATAATAAATTGAACGACGAAGAGCGTTATTTTATCAAACACATTTTAGCCTTTTTTGCGGCTTCTGATGGAATTGTAAATGAAAATCTAGCTGAGAATTTTGTTAACGAAGTGCAATATGCGGAAGCTAAATTTTTTTATGGGTTCCAAATTATGATGGAAAACATTCATAGTGAAACCTATTCGCTATTAATTGACACTTATGTTAAAGACGAATCAGAAAGAGATGATTTATTTAATGCTTTAGAGGTTTTCCCTGCGATTAAGAAAAAAGCCGATTGGGCTTTAAAATGGATTGAATCCGATTCTTTTTCGGAAAGATTAATCGCTTTTGCTGCCGTTGAAGGAATTTTCTTTTCAGGAGCATTTTGTTCCATTTACTGGTTGAAAAAACGTGGTTTAATGCCAGGTTTAACCTTTTCAAACGAATTAATTTCCCGCGACGAAGGAGTTCACTGTGACTTTGCAGTGCATTTACACAACCACCATTTGGTAAATAAAGTGCCTAAAACTAGAATTCGTGAGATTATTGTAGACGCTTTAAAAATTGAAAGAGAATTTATTACTGAATCATTACCGGTTAGTTTAATTGGGATGAATGCGGGTTTAATGACTCAGTATTTAGAGTTTGTTGCTGATAGATTATTAGTTGAACTAGGATGTGATAGAGAATACAACACCTCAAATCCTTTCGATTTTATGGATATGATTTCCCTACAAGGAAAAACAAATTTTTTCGAAAAGAAAGTGGCAGAATACCAAAAATCGGGAGTAATGAATACCGATTCTCAAGCACAAAAAATTACTTTTGACGCCGATTTCTAAATAAAAATACTTACCAAACAACATTTCATTTTCGGAATGATTACTCGATAGTTTCAATACATCTGAAGCTTTTAGCCCAGACCTGTCTGCCGACAGGCAGGTAGCAGTGAAAACCACACGCTTTTGGGCGTGGATTGCAACGGATAGCTAGATCAAGCTAAAAAAATAGATGCTGAAATGAGTTCAGTATAAATTACAAATAACCAAAACAGCGAAGGGATTTTCTGTTTTAAAAAAAATTCAAATTATGTACGTAGTTAAAAGAGATGGCCACAAAGAGCCTGTAATGTTCGACAAAATCACTGATAGAATTAAAAAACTATGCTATGGTTTAAACGATTTAGTTGATGCAGTAAAAGTCGCAATGCGAGTAATTGAAGGGCTTTACGATGGAGTTTCTACGTCAGAATTGGATAATTTAGCTGCAGAAACGGCGGCATCAATGACCATTGCACATCCTGATTATGCACAATTAGCAGCGCGTATTGCGATTTCTAATTTGCACTCAAATACCAAAAAATCATTCTCGGAAACAATGGACGATATGTTCAATTATGTAAATCCAAGAAACGGACTTTCGGCCCCTTTACTTTCGGAAGAAGTACACAAAGTGATCATGGATAATGCGGAATTTTTAGATTCACATATTATTTACAATAGAGATTTTAACTACGATTATTTTGGTTTTAAAACCTTAGAGCGTTCTTATTTATTGAGAATTAACGGTAAAATTGTAGAGCGTCCGCAACACATGTTAATGCGTGTTTCTGTGGGAATTCACTTAGATGATTTGAAATCGGTGATTGAAACCTACGACTTAATGTCGAAAAAATACTTCACTCACGCTACGCCAACCTTGTTCAACGCTGGAACTCCAAAACCACAAATGTCTTCTTGCTTCCTTTTAGCGATGCAAGACGATAGTATTGATGGGATTTATGATACCTTAAAACAAACGGCTAAAATTTCACAATCGGCTGGAGGAATTGGACTTTCAATTCACAATGTTCGTGCGACAGGATCGTACATCCGTGGAACTAATGGAACTTCAAACGGGATTGTTCCAATGTTGAGAGTTTTCAATGATACCGCTAGATATGTTGATCAAGGAGGAGGAAAACGTAAAGGCAGTTTTGCCATTTATATAGAAACTTGGCACGCCGATATTTTCGATTTCCTAGATTTGAAAAAGAATACTGGAAAAGAAGAAATGCGTGCAAGAGATTTATTTTTTGCCATGTGGACTTCCGATTTGTTTATGCAACGTGTTCAAGATGACGGAAATTGGACTTTAATGTGTCCAAACGAATGCCCGGGACTTTACGATGTTCACGGTGAAGAATTTGAAGCATTATATACTTCCTATGAAGCGGCAGGAAAAGGCAGAAAAACCATTAAAGCACATGAATTATGGGAGAAAATTCTAGAATCTCAAATTGAAACTGGAACTCCGTACATGCTTTACAAAGATGCTGCGAATAGAAAATCAAACCAGAAAAATTTAGGTACCATTCGTTCTTCGAATTTATGTACCGAAATTATGGAGTATACCTCAAAGGATGAAATTGCAGTTTGTAATTTAGCGTCACTTTCATTACCGATGTTTGTGGAAGACGGAAAATTCAACCACGAATTATTTTTTACCGTTACCAAACGCGTCACTAGAAACTTAAATAAAGTAATTGATAGAAATTATTATCCTGTAATTGAAGGAGAAAATTCTAACAAGCGCCACCGACCAATTGGATTAGGGGTACAAGGTTTAGCCGATGCTTTCATCATGTTGCGCATGCCGTTTACCAGTGATGAAGCTAAAAAATTAAACCAAGAAATTTTTGAAACGATGTATTTTGCAGCCGTAACCGCATCGATGGAAATGGCAATCGAAGAGGGTCCTTATTCAAGTTTTGAAGGGTCGCCGATATCACAAGGAGAATTCCAACACAATCTTTGGGGTATAAAAGACGAAGAACTTTCAGGACGTTGGGATTGGGGCGCTTTACGTAAAGAAGTACTTAAAAACGGGGTTAGAAACTCTCTTTTAGTGGCGCCTATGCCAACGGCTTCCACTTCACAAATATTAGGTAATAACGAAGCTTTTGAGCCTTATACTTCCAATATTTATACTCGTAGAGTTCTTTCGGGAGAATTTATTGTAGTCAACAAACATTTATTGGAAGACTTGGTAAAATTAGGACTTTGGACAGAGACGTTGAAACAAGAATTAATGCGTGAAAACGGATCGGTTCAGAACTTGAATATTCCTCAAGACTTGAAGGAATTGTACAAAACGGTTTGGGAAATGTCAATGAAAGACATTATCGATATGTCGCGTCACCGAGGTTATTTTGTGGATCAATCGCAATCGTTGAACTTATTCATGCAAAACGCCAATTATTCAAAATTGACCTCGATGCACTTTTATGCATGGCAATCAGGATTGAAAACAGGAATGTATTATTTAAGAACAAAAGCAGCAGTTGACGCGATTAAATTCACCTTGAATAATGATAAAAAAGCGGAGCCTATTGATGTTTTGGAACAAGAAGTAAAAGAGCCAGTTGCAGCACCTTTGGAAACTCAAGTGGTTGAAATGACTCCGGAAGAGTACAAAGCCATGGTGGAACTAGCTAAAAACGCTGGTCCTGAAGATTGCGAAATGTGTGGAAGTTAATTTAGAATTTCACCATAAACCATAAAAAAACCGCTATTCGAAAGAGTAGCGGTTTTTTGTTTTAATCATTGATAACATTTCCTTTTTTATCAAAGAAATGATATTCAAAGTACGTGTAAGCGTCACGCGGTATTATTTTTACCCATTTTTTATATTCAAAAAACCATTTTGAACGAATGGATGGGAATCCTTGAGTAAGATAGGCGCCTACAAATGGGTGCACGTTAAGTACCACATTTGGCTGCGTTTTTACAATTCTATCAAGATCAGAAATAATTCTGTCGATAATTAAAATTGGAGCTTCAATATCTCCTTTTTCATTGTTGGGATCTTCTTCTCTAGTTTCAATATTTACTTCTGGTCGAACCCTTTGTCTTGTTATTTGGACTAATCCAAATTTACTTGGGGGTAATATTTTATGTTTTGCTTTGTCATCGCTCATTTCTTCTCTTAAGAAATCGTATAACACTCTTCTGTTTTCTTGATCTGATAAATCGATAAAATCTACTACTATAATTCCTCCCATATCCCGAAGACGTAATTGTCTTGCGATTTCTGCGGCAGCAATCATGTTCACTTCCATGGCTGTTTCTTCTTGATTAGAAGATTTATTGGAACGATTTCCGCTATTCACGTCAATAACGTGAAGCGCTTCGGTGTGTTCTATGATTAGATAAGCACCTTTGCTCATCGAAACATTTTTTCCAAATGAAGTTTTGATCTGTCTCTCTATATTGTATTTCTCAAAAATTGGAGTGTCGTTAGATTGATAAAACTTAACGATTGACGATTTTGAAGGCGCTATTTCTTGAATATAGTCCTTGGTTTGGTTGTACAACTCTTCATCATCTATGTGAATTCCTGTGAAGGAATCATTAAAAACGTCTCTTAACATGGAAGAAGCTTTGTTAAGTTCTCCCAATATTTTTGACGGATGATGAGCGGTTGGTAATTTTTTACACATTGCAGTCCATCTGTCTAACAGGTTCTGCAAATCTTTTTCTAATTCGGCTGTATTTTTGCCTTCGGCTACTGTTCTCACAATAACTCCAAATCCTTTAGGTTTGATGGATTGTACTAATCGTTTTAGACGCTCTTTTTCTCCTTTTATTTCTATTTTTTGTGAAACAGAAACTCGGTCAGAAAACGGAACGAGAACAACAAATCTTCCGGCAAGAGAAAGCTCAGAGCTAATTCTTGGACCTTTAGTAGATATTGGTTCTTTTACGACTTGTACTAAAATTGATTGGTTTGGACTTAGAATGTCTAAGACCGTCCCATCTTTATCAATTTCTTTTTCAAACTGAAAGTTTTTTAGGTTGAAATCCTTTATTTTACCTGCGCTTACAAGCTTTATGAACTTCAGTTGGGAAGCAAGATTAGGTCCTAAATCGTGATAATGTAAAAAGGCATCTTTATCGTGGCCTACATTTACAAAAGCAGCGTTAAGTCCAGCAACTGGTTTTCTTATTTTGGCAATAAAAATATCGCCAACTTGGAAATTGCTTTTTTCTTCTTCTTTGTGTAATTCAATTAGTTTTCCATCTTTTAATAAGGCAAAATCTACGGCTTCAGAACTCGATCTGATGATTAATTCTTTATTCACGCTGTAAATTTTTATCCGTACTTTTTGGCTAAAGTCTAAAGGCTAAAGGCAGAAAGCAAATTGCTTAACGCTTATAGCTTATAGCTTAAAACCGATCAGTAAGGATGGTTAAACAATATTTTAACAGGTATTGAACCCGGCGAGATTTTGATTTTCGAGTTCTGATTCTTGATTTTTCAAATCTTAAATCTTAAATCTACATTCTTCAATCTCAATTTCAATGAACTTGGTTATTCTAAAATAGAAAAAGTAGTTCTAAACTACTTTTTCTTCTTGTGACGGTTAGCTCTCGCTCTTTTTTTACGTTTGTGGGTCGCTACCTTATGTCTTTTTCTTTTTTTACCGCTTGGCATATCTTTTATGTTTATTGATTAATAAATAATTATTTTGTTTTGTTATTTGCTTTTACGGCTTCAACGAATACTTTAGCTGGTTTAAAAGCGGGTATGTTGTGAGCTGGTATTTTAATTGTAGTATTTTTAGAGATATTACGCCCTGTTTTTTCTGCTCTAGTTTTGATAATAAAACTTCCAAAACCTCTTAAATACACATTGTCTCCACTTTCTAAAGAGTTTTTCACCTCTTCCATTAATGTTTCTACTGTTGCTTGAACGTCTCCTTTTTCAAGACCTAGTTTTTCCGAAATCTTTGCTACGATATCTGCTTTCGTCATTTTTTCCTAATTAATAAAGTTCTACTTTTTTTGAGTTTGCAAATATATGAATTAAAAAAACAAATATTCAAGCATAAACCATTAAAATTTAACAACATAAAAAATTACTTTTGCATTCTAAATAATAGAACGTGATTTTTTCTAATTCATTAATTCATTGGTATTTAAATAATAAACGGGATTTGCCTTGGCGAAATACGCAGAATCCTTATAATATTTGGTTGTCGGAAATCATGCTCCAACAAACCAGAGTAGCGCAAGGGTTGCCCTATTATTTAGATTTTATTTCTGCCTTTCCAACGGTTTATGACTTAGCAAAAGCACCAGAAGAAAAAGTATTAAAACATTGGCAGGGTTTAGGGTATTATTCGCGTGCAAGAAACCTCCATTTTACCGCACAATTCGTTGCCAATGAATTAAAAGGGGAATTCCCTAATAATTACAAAGAGTTATTAAAACTCAAAGGAATTGGGGAATATACCGCGGCGGCAATTGCCTCGTTTTCATTTAACGAAGCAGTTCCTGTAGTTGATGGAAATGTGTTTAGAGTACTTTCTAGATATTTTAATATTGAAACCGATATCTCATTTGCTACAGCCAAAAAAGAGTTTTCTGAGTTGGCCTTGGAATTAATGCCAAAAAACGACCCCGCTACTTTCAATCAGGCCATTATGGAATTTGGGGCTCTACAATGTGTTCCTAAAAATCCGGATTGCGAAAATTGTATTTTTAATAGTAGTTGTTTGGCCTTGCAAAAGAAAAAAGTGCAAGTTCTTCCAGTGAAATTAAAGAAAACAAAAATTAGTAACCGCTTTTTTAATTATATTGTTTTTGAAGATGAAAATTTAAATACTTTGATTCAAAAAAGAGATCAAAAGGGAATTTGGCAAAATTTATATGAATTTCCTCTGATTGAAACGGAAAGGGAGATGGATTTAGATACCGTTTCGGAATTGATAGCCAATAAATACCAATCGGAATATAAAATTACCCGAATTTCGAATCTGAATTTAAAGGGTCAACTACATAAATTATCACACCAACATTTGAATATTAATTTTTGGAAAGTAAAAGTAAAAGGAGAAATTTTAGGAGGAATAAATCGAACAAAAATCAAAGAATTTCCATTTCCAAAAGTTATTTTTGATTTTATAGAAAAGCAATACACTGAATTAAGTTAAAAAAGCGTACATTTGGAATTACTAAAATTTTTAAAATAAGATGAACGGAACAATAAACAAGGTGATGCTAATTGGCTACCTAGGCGACAATGTTAAAATGCACTACTTCGATGGGGGTAATTGTATTGGTAGATTTCCTTTGGCAACAAATGAAACCTACATTAATAAAACTACAAATGAGAAAATAAATACAACAGAATGGCACAATTTAGTGGTTCGAAATAAAGCGGCAGAAATTTGCGAAAAGTATTTATCAAAAGGAGATAAAATATATGTTGAAGGACGTATTAAATCGCGCCAATGGCAAACAGATGAGGGATCAACCAAGTTTACAACTGAAATTCAAGTTACAGAATTCACCTTTTTAACAACTAAAAAAGAATCCGAACCATTTAAACCATCAAATTCTGATTCGCCAGCTGCTGGTCTATTAGATGACTCGCCATACTAATTGTTTAACTAATCCCATTGAATTTGGACCCGGAACCTCCCAGTTTCATTGACTTTTTTCAAAACATAGATTCTAATTTGCTTTTTGGTACAATTGGAATTTTTGTTTTGCTTTTTATATCGGCATTGCTATCCGGTGCTGAAGTAGCCTTTTTTTCTTTGTCCCCAAAAACCCTTGATGACATTTCAAAATCAGATTCGTCAACTGGGAAACTAATTCTATTATTGATTGATAAACCTAAAAAATTATTAGCAACGCTTCTTGTTGCAAACAATTTTATTAATATTGGAGTCGTAATTTTATTTTCCTCTATTAGTAGTGATTTATTTTCTGCAATTAATTCTGAAATTATCCGATTTGTTTTAGAAGTAATCGTGGTTACGTTTCTTATTTTATTATTTGGTGAGGTACTTCCAAAAGTATATGCCAATAGAAACAATCTTAAATTTGCTGAATTCGTAGTTCGTCCTTTATATATAGTAGACAAATTACTTACGCCAATTAGTTCTCCTATGAGGGCGTTAACCATTTATTTGCATGAAAAATTAGGCAAACAAAAAGCCTATTTTACTGTTGATCAATTGTCGCAAGCGTTAGAATTAACCTCCTCAGAAGGATCGTCTCATGGTGAACAAAAAATATTAGAAGGAATTGTAACCTTTGGAAATACAGACACAAAGCAAGTCATGAGTCCTAGAATTGATGTCTTTGCAATTGAAATTAATGAAACGTTTGATAAAATTCTTCCTAAAATAATCGAAAAAGGATATTCTAGAATTCCAGTTTACAATGACAATATAGACAATATAGATGGGGTTCTATTCGTTAAAGATTTAATTCCACATATTGACAAAGTCGATTTTGATTGGAAAACCCTTTTGAGAAAACCCTTTTTTGTGCCTGAAAATAAAAAATTAGATGACTTATTAAAGGATTTTCAGGGCATGAAAAGCCATCTTGCAATTGTAGTTGATGAATATGGCGGAACTTCTGGCTTGGTTTCTCTTGAAGATGTAATTGAGGAAATTGTAGGCGATATAAGTGATGAATTTGATGACGACGATATTTCTTTTTCTCAAATAGATGAAAAAAATTATCTTTTTGAAGGCAAAATAAACCTTAAAGATTTCTATAGAATTATAGAAGTTGACGAAACTTTATTTGAAGAAAGAAAAGGAGAAGCGGAAACACTAGCGGGATTTTTATTAGAAATTCAGGGGAATTTTCCTAAAAAAGGAGACCAAATACTATTTGAAAATTGTTTGTTTAAAGTTGTTTCTGTTGATAGAAAGAGAATTAAACAAATAAAAGTAACCATAGAATAATTTCAAATGTTTAAAAGACACCTTGCTTTAATTTTAATTTTTGCATACACAGTTATTTTTGTTAGCTGCAAAAACGAGTCGGTTCCAAAGCCGTCAAGTTATTTAAGATTAGACTACCCAATAGCAGAATATTCTCATTATGAAAGCGACTGTTGTTATACTTTCGACAATAATTCGAATGCTATAGTTACCGAAAAAGGAAATGGCAACTTTGAAATCACCTACCCAAAAATGAAGGCTACTATTTATTTAAGTTATAAACCTGTAAATAATAACATTAATTTATTGCTTCGTGACGCCCAAAAGCTAACCTATGAACACGTAATAAAAGCAGATGATATTCTAGAACAACCGTATATAAATTTAGAAAAAAGAGTTTTCGGGATGTTCTATCAAGTAGATGGAAATGCAGCTACTAACACCCAATTTTACGTTACCGATAGCACCAAAAATTTTGTAACCGGCTCCGTTTATTTTTATGCAAAACCCAATTTTGATTCCATTATGCCCGCAGCAAGTTATATCAAAAATGATGTGCAGAATTTAATAGAGAGTTTAAAGTGGAAAAAATAAATTAGAATTATTTATTTGAATAAAGTTTCGAAACGTACTTCCCAATCACATCAAATTCTAAATTTACTTTGGTTCCAACTTCGAAATCATGAAAATTAGTGTGCTCATAAGTGTAGGGAATTATGGCAACACTAAATTCGTTTTTCATAGAATTTACAACAGTTAAACTCACGCCGTTAACCGTAATTGAACCCTTCTCAATAGTAAGATTGTTTAATATTGGATCGTATTCGAAAGTGTAATGCCAACTTCCGTTGGCTTCTTTTATCGCTTTACAAACTCCCGTTTGATCCACATGTCCTTGAACTATATGCCCATCCAAGCGGTCGCCCAATTTCATGGCACGTTCTAAATTTACAGCATTTCCAATATTCCAATCCGATAAATTCGTTTTGTCGATTGTTTCTTGAATTGCAGTCACTGAGTATTCGTTATTGTTTATCGAGGTAACGGTCAAACACACCCCGTTATGAGCAACGCTTTGATCAATTTTTAACTCATCGGAAAACGCTGAGGTGATAGTAATATGAGCGTTTCCGCCTTCTTTTTCGATTGCTTTGATTTCTCCAAGGGTTTCTATGATTCCTGTAAACATTTGTGATATTATTTTACTAAATTTGCGTTTCAAAATTAGCAATAAATAACGTGTAGTCATGATAAAAAAAGCAGAAAATATAATCGTTGGAATTTCAATAGGAGATTTAAACGGTATTGGAAGCGAAGTGGTGCTAAAAACATTTGAAGATTCTCGAATGTTAGAATTTTGTACGCCTGTTATTTTTGCCAATGTGAAAATTATATCTGCCATAAAAAAAACTTTCGAATCTACAGCTGCCATTCATGGAATAGACACTTTGGAACAAATTGTAATTGGCAAAATCAATGTTTTAAATGTTTGGAAAGAGCATTTAGAATTAAATTATGGAACCAATGATGATTCGTTAGGAAAATATGCGATTAAATCATTTATAGCCGCTACAAAAGCCTTAAAAGAAGGAAAAATCGACGTTTTAGTGACTGCGCCAATAAATAAATACAATATACAGTCGGACGATTTTAAATTTCCAGGACATACTGATTATTTGAATCAAGAATTAACAGGCAACGCCCTGATGTTTATGGTTCAAGACAATCTTAGAGTGGGGCTTTTAACTGATCATATTCCTGTGAATGAGGTTGCTTCTCATCTTACTGAAAAATTAATTGCTCAAAAAATAGAGACAATTAATCAATCTTTAACGCAAGATTTTAGCATCAACAAACCTAAAATTGCCGTTTTAGGTTTGAATCCACATGCGGGTGATGGTGGAGTAATTGGCAAAGAAGACGATACGTTATTGAAACCAGTAATCAAAAAATTATTCGAAAAAGGAACGTTGGTTTTTGGACCTTATCCAGCAGATGGATTTTTTGGCAATAGCCAATACGAAAAATTTGATGCCGTAATTGCAGCATATCATGACCAAGGGCTAATACCATTTAAAACATTGTCGTTTGGAAATGGGGTAAATTATACTGCGGGATTAGATAAAATTCGAACTTCTCCAGATCATGGAACTGCTTATGATATTGCCGGAAAAGGAATTGCCAATCACAATTCATTTAAGGAAGCCGTTTTTTTAGCAATCGACATCTATAACTCGAGAAATGAGCATTCAGAAATCAGTAATAATCCGCTAAAAACCAAGGAAAAGTAGTTGTAAACAAAAAAATGTTAATAACGCTTTTGATATTAGTATTATTTTATATCTTTGCACCCCGAAGTTTTGGGAAAAATGGTTGTTAAGATGAAAAAGCTGAATGAATATTTAATTCCATTTATAGGATTAAAGTTAGGAAAACACCAATTTGAATATCAAATAAGTAAGGAGTTCTTTGATAACTTTGATTATGATGAGTTTGAGAGTGCAAACATCAAAGTAAACGTTGCTTTTGAAAAGAAAAGCACCCTAATGGAATTGAATTTTAAACACAAAGGAACCATTCATGTTCCATGTGATTTGACTAATGAGATGTTTGATTTTCCAATAAAAGGAAAACTAAAAGTAATCGTAAAGTTTGGAGAAGAATACAATGATGATAATGACGAATTATTGATTTTGCCTCACGGGGAACACGAAATTAATATTTCTCAAATAATATACGAAATGATTGCTTTGTCAATACCTTTCAGAAGGGTTCACCCTGGGGTTAAAGACGGAACTTTAAATTCTGAAGCTTTAAAAAAGCTAAATGAATTGAGAGTAGAAGAAATAAAAAAAGAAGACGAAATTGACCCGCGTTGGGAAAAATTAAAACAACTATTAACGGATAAATAATATAGTAAAATGGCGCATCCTAAGAGAAAAATCTCCAAAACGAGAAGAGACAAGAGAAGAACACATTACAAAGCTACAGTTGCTCAAATTGCAACTTGTCCTATTACTGGAGAAGCACATTTATACCACAGAGCTTACTGGCATGAAGGTAAAATGTATTACAGAGGTCAAGTCGTAATTGACAAGCAAGTTGCTGTTGCTTAATACATTTTAAAAATAAAAGATAAACTCTCACCTGTTGGGAGTTTTTTTTGTTGGAATAAACTTTAAGTGTCGATATTCAACACTAAATGAAATAATTTAGAAAATAATTTGTAATTTCAGCCCGTTTTCGGAGTACAATTACAATACGATAATTAAAATCCTATGAATAAAATTACAGCCGCAATTACTGCTGTCGGTGGATATGTTCCAGATTTTGTACTTTCCAATAAAGTACTTGAAACTATGGTTGACACCAATGATGAATGGATTACTTCTAGAACAGGAATTAAAGAAAGAAGGATTTTAAAAGGAGAAGGTTTAGGAACTTCTTATTTAGCAATTCAAGCCGCAAAAGACCTACTTAAAAAAGGAAATATTGACCCTTTAGAAATTGACTTGGTGTTAATGGCAACTGCAACTCCTGACATGTTAGTTGCATCAACAGGTGTTTATGTAGCCTCCCAAATAGGCGCTACTAATGCTTTTGCATACGATTTACAAGCGGCATGTTCCAGTTTCTTATTTGGAATGTCAACAGCTTCCGCCTATATAGAATCTGGGAGATATAAAAAAGTACTTTTAATTGGTGCCGATAAAATGTCTTCCATTATTGATTATACCGATAGAACTACCTGTATTATATTTGGAGACGGCGCAGGCGCAGTTTTATTTGAACCCAATTTTGAAGGCCTAGGTTTCCAAGATGAAATAATGAAATCAGACGGTGTTGGAAGAGATTTTCTTAAAATGGATGCTGGAGGATCAATGCTCCCTCCATCACATGAAACGGTAGATGCAAACCAACATTTTATTTTCCAAGATGGAAAACAAGTATATAAATACGCAGTTACCGGAATGGCCGATGTAAGTGAGAAAATAATGCAAAGAAATAATCTTACACATGACGATGTAAATTGGTTGGTGGCGCACCAGGCAAATAAAAGAATAATTGACGCCACATCAAGTAGAATGGGAGTTGACGAGAGCAAAGTACTAATAAATATTGAAAAATATGGAAATACTACTTCAGCAACGTTGCCCTTATTATTATTTGATTTTGAGAAAAAATTAAAAAAAGGAGATAATTTAATATTTGCCGCTTTTGGAGGTGGATTCACATGGGGATCTATTTATTTAAAGTGGGCATACAACAGAGAGTAAACTAACCTAAAATTAATATTATGGATTTAAAAGAAATTCAAAACCTGATCAAGTTTGTTTCCAATTCGGGAGTTGCAGAAGTAAAATTAGAAATGGATGATGTAAAAATCACCATTAAAACTACGCTTGAAGGAACTACTCCGGAAATTACCTATTTACAACAAGCGCCGGTTGCACAAGCTGCTCCTCAAGCTGCCCCAGCACCAGTTGCTGCAGCACCAGTTGCCGCTGCACCAGTTGCAGAAAACGCAAACTACATTACCGTAAAATCGCCAATGATTGGAACCTTCTATAGAAAACCATCACCAGACAAGCCTATGTTTGTTGAAGTTGGAAGCACCATTTCAAAAGGGGATGTAGTATGTGTAATTGAAGCGATGAAGTTGTTTAACGAAATTGAAGCTGAAATATCAGGTAAAATTGTTAAAATTTTAGTAGACGATATGTCACCGGTAGAATTTGACCAACCTTTATTTATAGTTGATCCTTCTTAATTTGAAGAAGCGAAGAGGTGATTTCACCACTTAACTAATTTTCAAATTTTCAAATTGTATAATTTTCAAATTAAGAATGATGTTTAAAAAAATATTAATTGCAAATAGAGGTGAAATAGCCCTTCGTGTTATTAGAACCTGCAGAGAAATGGGAATTAAAACCGTAGCCGTTTATTCCACTGCGGATGCAGAAAGTCTTCACGTAAAATTTGCCGACGAAGCAGTTTGCATTGGTCCGCCACCAAGTAATCTTTCTTATTTAAAGATGTCTAATATTATAGCTGCAGCAGAAATTACTAATGCCGACGCCATTCACCCAGGTTACGGATTTTTGTCTGAAAATTCTAAATTTTCAAAAATCTGTCAAGAACATGGAATAAAATTTATTGGTGCCTCTCCAGAAATGATCGACAGAATGGGAGATAAAGCTTCAGCTAAATCAACCATGATTGAAGCCGGAGTTCCTTGCGTGCCAGGTTCTGTTGGAATATTAGAATCCTTTGAACAAGCTCAAAAATTATCTTTAGAAATGGGTTATCCTGTAATG
>Ga0114967_10001037_pt1 | contig 23102 bp, 19 predicted proteins | sample M_130628_MF_Meta_FD_92639 | JGI IMG/M metagenome (GOLD analysis project Ga0114967, IMG submission 92639) | Freshwater microbial communities from Lake Montjoie, Canada to study carbon cycling - M_130628_MF_MetaG | ecosystem: Environmental > Aquatic > Freshwater > Lake | place: Lake Montjoie... | reverse complement strand
GCCTACCGCCTAAGCCCGCCCCGCCCTACCGACCGCCCAGGCGACCGCCCTACCGCCCCGCGCCTCGGGACCTCGGGACCTACCGCCTCGGGACCTACCGCCTACCGCCCGACCCCTCGGGCCTACCGCCCCGCCTAACCCGACCCCTCGGGCTAAGCCCGCGCCCTCGACCGCGCCCCGCCCTACCGACCGCCTAAGCCCGCGCCCGCGCCCTCGACCGCGCCCCGCCTAAGCCCGCCTCGGCGACCTACCGCCCCGCGCCCTCGACCCTCGACCGACCTAAGCCCGACCGACCTAAGCCCGACCCCTCGACCGCCTCGGGACCTACCGCCCTACCGCCCTACCGACCCTTAACTCGACCGCCCGCCTCGGCGACCTAAGCCCGACCCCGACCAGGCGGGACCCAGGCGGCTAAGGGTCCCGCGCCCTCGGCGACCTATCGAGGCTTAGCAACGCTTAGGGACCCCGAGGCTAGGCGACCTTAGCAACGCTTAGCGCCCCGCGCCCCGCGCCCGATCTAGCACTCGACCCGACCGAGTGCTAGATCGCTAGCAACCGACCTTAGCCGCCCTACCAAGCACTTGCTTGGTAGGTCTAGGCAAGTTACCTGAGAGTAACTTAAGTTTGCTAGCAAACTTACTGACCGGTAACTTAAGCTTAGCATAAAAGTTTGCTGCTTAGCCTATCGCCGCAGGTCAGACGGGGTGGGGGTGTTTGCTATCGCCAGCCGCCGCGCGGCGGGAACCGCTGGTCAGGCTTACTTCTGCCGGGACGAGTTTTAGCAAAATTGTGCCCCTAACCTGCATATTCGCAGGTAGGCTACGGTGCGGGAGACAAAACCCCAGGTCAGGCATGTGCGTTCTGCCGCGTTTGCCAGCAAACATTGACACTTAAGCCCCTGGCTGTTAGTTGGGAAGTTCCTGAGTTTCCCGGTGGGGGTTCAGCCCCGCCCGGAACAGGAGCTAGCTGACAAACAGGCGGGGCCGAACAACCCGAATGTACCTAAACGTCGAGCGGCTGTCCAGAAAGACACGCGCTTAAAAGACTTGGAGTAACCGTGGAGCTTGAGCAGTATCACTTGGCCCTCAAGACGGCGTTCGCTAGTGAGTATGCGTTTCTGATTAAGGCGCAGAACTACCACTGGAATGTGGTTGGCAGAATGTTCGCCCAGGATCACGGCCTATTTGGGCTGATTTACGAAGAAGTTGAGGGGATTATTGACGTTTTCGCGGAGAATCTTCGCAAAGTTGGGACGTTTGCCCCCGCTGGTTTGGTTCAGTTTTCCACGCTCACGGTGATTGCCGATGCCGAGATTGAGCCTGTTCCGGCTTACGCCATGATGGAAACCCTGTTGGATGATAGCGAAAAGCTTGTCAGCCTGTTTCGGGTGTTGTTTGAACTGGCCGAGGAACACGGCGATCACGGTCTAAGTAACTTCCTGGCTGACCGTCAGGACGCTCACGCTAAGCACTCTTGGATGCTGCGGTCGAGCTTGAAGGTGTAAGGAGGCCCGGATTATGGGACGTAGAGGGCCGAAGCCCGCACCTAATCATTTGAAGGTGTTGCAGGGCACTAAGGAGTCTCGTCTTAATCGGGAGGAACCCATTCCTAGCGATGTTGCGCCGGTTGTTGCGCCGCCGTCGATCAGTGAGGGTGGCCGGGTGGTGTGGGATCGCCTTGCCCCGGATTTGATTGATAAGAAGATGCTTACGTCGTGGGACGTGGATACGTTCACGGTGTTTTGTGAGGCTGTGGCGACTTACCATGATTGCCGGGAGATGATGGGGCGGCAGTACACGGCTTTGGGGGCTGCTGGCGGGGTGATTAAGTCTCCGTATTGGCAGATTATGAGGGATTGTAGTGCGGTTATGGCGCAGTTCTCTAGCCGTTTCGGTATGACTCCGGGGGATAGGGCGAGCCTTAAGGCTGGTTCTGATGAGGATTCGGCTCCCAAGGGTGGCGCGGAACGGATTTTAGGGTGATGTTTTCTGATCCCTTGGTGTTGTGTGGGCGTTGTGGTCGCAGGGTTGGCGCGAGTTCGTGTACTTGGACGAGATTCTTTGGCCGTGCGTGTGCTACTTGTTCTTCTTTTCTGAGTGAGCGGGGTCGTGACCTTTGGGGCGATGCCCCGTCCAATCCTTAAAGCCCGTTTTTTGCCTTCTCTGTGTGATTCTGCCGACCTTGCGACGTTTCCTTGGGTCATTGTGCCGGGGCCGTTTCTGGCGGGGCTTAGATTTGAGCCAATTTATGTTTGTTTACCAACTTGTCTACAAGACCCTGAATAAGTCTACAAGACCCTGAATAAGAGGTTGTTGAATGTCTGAAACAGTTTACGGTGGAAAGACCGGCCCCCGCGTTGAAGATAAGGGCGACGGTTCTTTCGTCCCGATGGTCAAAAACGAGAAGCGTTTTAACGACGTTCTTGGCCGACTCAAGACGAGTGTCCACCAAAACGTCTATGAAGCTGACTTTGAGTACGGTAGCCAGCCGTTGCGGTGGGAGAGCTTCACCGCAGGTAGCGGCACGGTTACGCATTTGCCTGCTTTGGGTGGTGTGCGTATGCGCCTTACTACGGCTGCCGGTGATGTGACGATTCGCCAGAGCCGTCCCTATCACCGTTATCAGCCGGGTAAGACGATGTTTATGGCGACCGCCGTTAACCTTGGCACAGCGCAAACCAATCAGTTCCAGCGGGTCGGGTTCTTTGACGACAGCAACGGCGTGTTTTTTGAGCAGGGGAACCCCACCGCCGATAATCCTTACGGCATGGCCGTGGTGATTAGGTCTAACAGTTCCGGGCCTGTAGCTGAGACTAGGTTCCAGATGGGCACCGCTAATGGCGGTTCTGAATGGAATGGCGATGCTGTTGTGCGTAAGTCTTTGGACTGGACGCGCATCCAAATGGTGTTTATCGAATATGCGTGGTACGGGGCCGGTAGCGTCCGTTTCGGTGTGTTTATTGACGGCGAGCCACACATTCTGCATCAGGTCGGTTTCGGTAACCGTTCCGGCCAGTCGGTTGCATGGTCTAAGACCGGTAACTTGCCCGTTCGTTATGAGCAGCGCAATGTCGGTACGGTGGCGGCGCAGAACGATATGATTCATTTTGGTGTGTCGGTGATCGTTGAGGGCCGAGTGGACGACCAGCGCGGTTTCACTTACGCTTATGGAAATCCGCAATCCGCACCGCTTAGGACTGTTGCTGCTTCGGCTAGCCGTATTCCGGTGGTGTCTGTGCGCGGCAGGGCTATGGGTGTCATTTCTTATACGCAGGCTACGGCGGCGTGTACTGCTGGTTCTACCACGTCTTTGACGGCTGGCACTGCGGCCTGGACGACGAACCAGTGGCAGGGCTACTTTGTTAACTATGTTGTTTCTGGCGTTAACAACACCGCTAGAATTGTTTCTAATACTGCGACGGTGTTGACGCTAGAGAATCAAGTTACTGGCGGGGCTTTGGGTACGGCCCCGGTCGCAGGTCAAAACTACACTATCGGCATTATCAATAGGGGTCAGTTGTTGCCTCGCCGCTTGCAGGTCACTTCGACGCAGCCGGTGTTCGTGGAGATTTTCGTATCTACGCCGACTTCCCCGATTACCTTAACGTCGCCCACTTTCGCGGCTAACGCTTCGGCACCTAACAGTTTCGCCGAGATTGATGCTGTTGCTTCCGGCTTTACATTGTCGGGGGAGTGCGTGTATTCGATCTTCGTTCCGGCTAACAACCCGGTAGATCAACCAATCGACAACCTGTTTCCGCTGGTTAACACAATTCAGGGTCAGCGGCCAGATGTTTTGACGGTTGCGGTGACCAACACTACGGCTACCGCTGCTTCGGTGTCGGTTCAGATTATCGGACAGGAAGCAATGTCGTAGTTGTTGAGGCTAAGGGGGGTGTGCTTGTGGAGGTTTGCGGGTACACCTTTGACAGCGTGGAGTGCGCCGGAATGGGCGACCATTTTTGCGCTCCCCGAGCGGATAAAGCGCAAGCGTTCTTTGAGGAAATCCTGGTACACACTAAGGGACTGTATGCCCGTAAACGGTTTGTGCTTGAGGATTGGCAGCGCGACGACATTGTTAGACCGCTTTTCGGTGACACAGTGTGGTCGGACGAGTTCGGTTATAAGCGACGTTTTGAAGTTGCTTGGATCGAAATTGGCCGAAAGAACGGGAAAACCGAGCTTCTAGCTGGAATTATGCTGTATCTGCTGGTGGCTGACGGTGAGGAATCCGCTGAAATCTATGGTGTGGCGCGTGACCGTAAGCAGGCTGCGTTAGCTTTTGATGTTGCGGCGCAGATGGTGAAGTTCTCTCCGGTGCTAAGCAAACGCCTAAAGATTACCGAGTACAAGAAACGCATTTTTGATGCCAGAACAAACAGCTTTTACGAGGTTATTGCGGCTGATGCTCAGTCGGCCCTTGGTTCTAACCCTAGCGGTGTGGGTGCTGACGAGATTTTGGCGTGGCCTAACGGCGGTATGTGGGATTCAATGCGAACCGGCATGGGTTCAGGTGCCCGTCGCCAGCCACTTATGGTGGCTTCGACTACGGCAGGGTCGGACACCGAGGGTTTCGCCGGTCAGATGCACAAGGAAATGTTGAAGGTTTCCGAGGAACCGGATCGCGCCCCGCACGTTTTCACTTACATTCGGAACACTCCGATGGACGCTGATCCGTTTGACGAGCAGTTTTGGCCGCACGCTAACCCGGCTTTGGGTACGTTCCTAAGCTGGGAAGCGATGCGTAAGCAGGCTATGGAAGCTAAAAACAATCCGATAGCCGAGATGGGTTTCCGGCAGTTCCGGCTTAACCAGTGGCAGAACTCGACGGTGCGGTGGATGAAGATGCACGTTTGGGATGAGGCCGCTGGGGTGGTGCATGGGACGGCTACGGAAACGATGAACGCTTTCGCTGGCCGCGAGTGCTGGTTTGGGTTCGACTTGGCGGCACGCAAAGACTTGTGCGCCTTGTGTTATGTGTTCCCTAACCCGGATGGTTCGTTGGATGCGGTGTGGCGGTTCTGGTGCCCCGAAACGGCGTTCGATCAGCTTAACCGGCTTAACGGCGGCAGGTTTACTCATTTTGTTCAGCAGGGTTGGTTGACGGTCACCGATGGTGACGTGCTGGACTTTCAGCGCGTTTATGCCGACATTGAGGCTGATTCTCGCCGGTTTAGTATTCAGGGTGGGGATGCCGATAAGTGGTCTTCTGATCCGGTTATCCAAGAGATTGAGTCGCGTACTTATGTGCGTGAAATCTTCGCTTATAAGAATGATTTTTCCCATATGAGTGACGGTATGCACCGGGTTTATGAAATGACGATGCAGGGTAAGTTCCGGCATCACGGTAATCCGTTGGCAAGGTTTTGTTTTGATTCGTGCGAGGCGCGTGTCGCCCCGTATGACCCTAACTTGATTCGCCCGGATATTCCTGACCGGGCTATTGCCGCTAAGCGTATTGATGCTGTTCCCGCCGCTGTTATGGCTGTTAATGCCTGGTACACGCGAGGTCAGACTACCCGCTCCATTTATGAAAACGAGGAAATCCTTGTTTTGTAAGGAAGGTTCCCTAACTTGTTTCGCAAAGATTTGCTTAAGGCGCACCTAAAGGAGCGGTTTCATGTTACTCCCAAGGATGGTTCGCCGCCGTTTGACGGCGTTATGGTGGGCTGCACTGCACGGTGCTACGAGTTCGTTGACGTTCGGGTGAACGGCCAGCAGGCTTCCAGCCCGTTGTTCATTGACCGTAACAATGTTTCGTATGTTCAGGCTGTGGTTGTGACTGCTGATCCGGCCCTGGCGGTGTCTTATGCTACTGGCTAACGGCCATACGGTGCCTTTGTTGGCTCCGCAGTCTTTGGCTGAGATTGCACCTAATCTGACGACTTCGTTTTATTACCCGGATTCGTTGGGGTTGCAGCTTGAGCGCGAGTTTGCTTTGTTTGGTGAGATTTACGCCAAGCAGCCGTGGGTTCGGACGGTCATAGACAAGCGTGCAGCGGCCATTGCGCGGCTCCCTGTAGATGTGTGGGACATTGACGGCGATACTAGGTCTAGGGACACCAGATCGCGGTATGCGGCTCTTATAGCTAACCCCTGCGAGTACCTAGACAACTATTCGTTTTATGGTTGGATTCAGACCACTATCGACATTTACGGTGAAACGTATCTGGCGATGGTGAAAGACGATAACGGTATGCCGGTCAGTTTCATGCCGATGCACCCCTCGCGGGTGGCGGTGATTCGTGATCCTAAAACCAACCGGTACAGCTACACATTCCAGGCAGGTTCCGGGGTGGCTGCCGAGTTGGTTCGGTTTCCGCAGGAAGATGTGGTGCCGTTCCGACTGTTCAACCCTAAGCGGGTTGAGCGCGGCCTTAGCCGCATGGAGTCGTTGAGGTCTACAATTTTCGCCGAGGATTCTTCCCGTAACGCTACTGCGGCCATGTGGAGCAATGCTGGCCGTCCTAACATTGTGCTTACCTCCGATAAGGCGTTGGGTCAGGCTGGCCGGGAACGGCTGGCTGGTGCCTTTAAGCAGGCCCACGGTGGTTCCAGTAACGCCGGTAAAGCGTTGGTGCTTGAGGATGGGGTGACGGCGGCGGCGTTCCAGTTGACCGCTATCGAAATGCAGTTCATTGAGTCCCGGCATTTGAACCGGGAGGAAGTGTGCGGCGTTTACGACACCGCCCCACCTATCGTTCACATTTTGGATAAAGCGACGTTTTCTAACATATCGGCGCAGATGAGAGCCTTTTACCGGGACACTATGGCCCCTCCCATTGAGTTGATCCAGTCCGTGATGGACAAGTATGTGGGTTCGTATTGGGCGCGTAAGAACAAGATGCGTTTCGCTGTTGACGATGTGATTCGCGGCGATTGGGAAACCCGGTCGCAGTCGGGGCAGGCAGCCGTTAACTCTGGCGGCATGACCCCTAACGAGTACCGCGAGTTGATGGGCTTGAACAGGTCAAGCGATCCTAAAGCTGACGGTTTGTACGCTAACTCGGCGATGCAGCCGCTTGGCAGTCCGGTCGGTGGAGATAATTCGGATTCGTCTGATGCTAAACCGGCTTTGCCTGCGGCTACCCCGGTTGCCGCTATGAACAATGGCCGACCTTCTTCGGTTCCCCGGCTGAAACCTAAGCCTTCGGGTCTGATGGGTCAACCGGCTAAACCAATTTCGGCTTCGGCCCCTCCTGGGCCACGGAAGCCCAGCGATCAGCCTAAACATTTGCGGCGCGTTAAGGGCGAGCTAGGCCGCGATAAAGACATTAAGCATGTTGCTGAGCGTCTGTTCGCGGAGTATCCCGACGACTGGCAAGACATTTTGCGAGCGGTGGAAATAGCCGTCCGTGACCAGCATGAAAGGCATGAACTACATGACGCTTGATTTAGAGCGTAAGTCTATCGACGCGGTTGTTGAGGACTCTGACACCGGTAAGCCGCATGGCGGTTTTACTGCCGTGCTGTCTACCCCTTCGCTTGATCGTGACGGCGATGTTTTGTCCCGCGAGGAATGGGTTGAACCGCTCCCCGGACGGCTACCACTGGACATTGACCACAACATGACCGTTGAGGGCACTATCGGTAGTTTCCGGCCTTATTTCGATGATGAGGGCCGTCTGATGATGGATGCCACCTTCGCTTCGACTCCCAAGGCGCAAGAGGTTCGCACTCTGATTAAAGAGGGCCACATTAGCAGTGTGTCGGTCGCTTTTATGACTGACCGTTCTAAGAAGGACGGCACGCCTCGACGTGAGCTTTTGAACGCCGGGGTTGTTGCGATTCCGTCAAACCGGGACGCGATCATTTTTGATGCTAAGGCCGCGACTTACGCACCGCCGAAAGCTGTCCAGTCCGAAGCTAAGCGTGCTTTGGCGTGGATTAAAGAGGGCCACGCGGGTCAAGGATTCACTGACACCGGACGTAAGCGTGCCGCCGATCTTGCTGCTGGCCGATCTGTTGGCCGAGACACTATCGGTCGTATCGCCAATTTCTTAGCTCGGCATGAGGGCGACAAGCAGGGTAAGGGGTGGAGTCCTGGTGAGGACGGCTACCCGTCGCCTGGTCGCGTGGCGTGGGCTGCGTGGGGTGGCGATCCGGCTAAGTCATGGACAGCTTCAATTCTTAAATCCGACGAGGGGAAAGCTGCGACAGCAGATGAGGACATAATGGACGAATCTTTTGACAGCAAGGCAGCTGATTGCCAGTGCTGGGAAGGCTACGAGAGGGTGCCCGGTACTACGCCGTGCGCCCCTGGTTCGTGCCGCAAATGCGATGCCGCCGCCAAAGACCTTGAGGCCGAGGTTACGACCAAAGCTAACGGCGATATGGCGTTGATTCAAGCTATTCACGACGCTTCCTGTCACATGGGGGCGATGTGTTGCGAATCGGCAGACGATGAAATGGCCGAGATGGACGAAATGGCTAACGATAAGCCTAAGTCCGTTAAGGGCGTTGACCTGCCGTTCTCTGTGGGTATCACCTTGGATCAGTTCAAGGTGGCCCTAAACGAAATCACTACCAGTTACAAAGTTTCTGACACTTCCGACGACAGCGAACCAGCTGCCGCCGACGAGCCACAGGGTAATTCACCCGCTGACCCTCCCGCCGATACCGCCGAGGAAACCGCCACCGATTCGGTGCCCGTTGACTTGCCCGTTGATGCCGCTGGGGATGCCGCTGAGTCCGAAGTGGTTCTATCTAGTGAAAAGCGTGCCCGCAATCTTGCAATGGCAATCTTTTCGCAAGAAGTCCTTTCGGACTGACCCTTTCCATAAAACACTAACAGGAAGTTAACAATTCAATATGTCTAATGAGGCACAGTTGAAAGCCCGTGGCCGGGAGATTGCTACCGCCATTGAGGAAATCAACAAAAGCGATATGACTGAGGCCGAGAAGGGTGCGGCTCTCGACAAGGTGCAGGTCGATTGGGACGCGCACATGCTGTCGGTTAAGAACAGCGAGCGTGCATCCGAAATGGCCGCTAAGCTGGGCGAGACTGGCAACATGCGTGAGGTTGAGGGCGAGGGCACTGCCTACGTTCCGCAGCTTGAGGTTCGCAACCTGGGCCAGATTCGGCGCGAGCTTGGCACCGCCCTGCTTCGCCACCCAAAGTATGTTGAGGCGTTGAAGTCGCTTGACGATTTCAAGAAGCCTAAGAGTGAGTTTGATTTCACTTTTAACATTGAGGCTAAGGACGCTACCGCTACCAACAACATCATTGGTGAAGGTTTGGCTGGCAGCGGTTCCGCTGTTACCGGCCCGTCAGCGGTCGGCCAGAACCCGTTCCTGGCCGGTTCGGTGGGCGCGGGAATCCTCCCGACGTTCATCCCCGGCATCGTGCAGCAGTTGTTCTACAACCTGCATGTGTCCGATCTGATTTCGTCTATCCCCGTTAGCACCCCCGATCTGTCGTACCTGACCGAATCGCTGGCGGCTAACAACGCTAACAGCGTTGCAGAGGCCGGGTCGTACCCGTTCTCTAACGAGCAGTTCAGCCGGGTCTACGAGCAGGTTGGCAAGATCGCTAACGCTGCCGTGCTGACCGACGAGGTTATCAAGGACGCTCCGCAGCTGTTCAGCTTCATTCAGGGCCGGTTGCTTGAGGGCATCCAGCGTCAAGAAGAAGTTCAGATTCTCGCGGGTGGCGGCTATCCCGGCGTTAACGGTCTGCTTAACCGCAGCACCGGTTTCACCAAGCCGCAGACGATCACCGCTGTTACAAACGTGGCGTTCCCGAAGTCCGGTGAATCTGGCGCGTTCGTTCAGCAGCAGACCATCGCCTCGCTCACCTACGGTCGTAAGATCACTGGTGCTAGCACTGGCGTTTACCCGACTGCGGTTGCTATCGCAGAAGGCGTTTTCGCTGCTCTGGTCGATATTCAGCTGTCGGTGTTCAATACCCCGAACGCTATTCTGATGCACCCGACTGACTATGCTGTCATTAGGCTTGCTAAGGACACCGCAGGGCAGTATTTTGGCGGTTCGTTCTTCGGGCAGAACTACGGTGTTGGTGGCGGTGCTGGCGCGTCTGTCAGCAACCCCACAACCCTGTGGGGCATCCCCGTCGTTACCACGCAGTCACTTCCTCCGGGCACCGTTCTGGTGGGCTACTTCGACAGCAGCACCATCCAGACCGCTCGCCGCGAGGGTGTGTCCATGCAAATGACCAACTCCAATGGAACCGATTTCGTTTCCGGCAAGGTCACCGTTCGCGCCGAGGAAAGGCTGGGCCTGCTGGTCTACCGTCCCTCCGCGTTTGAGCTTATCCAGCTGGTTAACGGCTAGTTAAGGCTCTCGGGTCGGCGGGGGTGCCCTTTCGGGGGCACTCCCGCTGTCCTTTTGTTGATTGAAAGGTGGATTAAAAGTGAGTACAAACATTTCGTTTGTGGACGATTACACGCTAAGCCTGGTTCGCCAGTCCGAGCCTGTCGCCAGTTTCTTCGCTATTCCAACCGGCAACCCTGCTGCTACGGCCCCCGTTGTGGAGCCGGAAGTTGTGGGCGACGAGGTTGAAGATGAAGAAGAAGACGATGCTGTGACAGCTAAGGTTGTTAAAACCCCGGCCCGTCGCAAGGCTAACGCTGCCCCGACTGAGGGTGTTGAAACGAAGTGACCGCGCTCGCCAGTTCCTCAGATTTTGTTTCCAATTCCTACGATGCGTCGGCAGTGACGCGGGCTATCAATTGGGCAACTTCGCTTATTGCTAGCTATTGCAATCGAAACTTTGATCTGGTGACCGGCGATACGGTAACGGTTAGCCCTATTCGGGGATCGGCATTTTTGCCGCAATTCCCGGTGGTGAGCGTTTCTTCTGTGTACGGCTACCTGCCTTCCACTTCGGGGGCAGGCATGGCGTGGACTGCGTTAACTAATTACCAGTATGTTGCTAGCACCGGACTCATTTACGACACAACGGGACTTCCCGGTACGCAGATAAGCGTCGGCCCTTCGTGGCCGTGGCTTCCCGGCTCGCTTAGGGTCACTTACGACCACGGCTATGCCAGCGTTCCGCAAGACTTGACCGATGTGTGTGTTCGCTTAGCGACACAGTATTTGGAGAATCCAACCATGATGGTGTCAAGGCGCGTCGGCGATATGGAAGCCCGGTTTTCGGGTAGCTCCGGTGGAACCGTTAGCAAGATTGACAAAATCATTTTGGATCGTTACGTCAACGTCGGTGTGTCGTGAACCCCGGCTCCGACTCCGTAACCTTTATCGCTTTGGGCGGGTCGAGTCGAGATTCAATGGGCAACAGGATTGTCGTGGAAACCCCCACGGTTGTTCAGGGCTGTTTCTTTCAGCCTATGCGCTTAGAGGACAGCGTTTCGGATACGCAGTATGCGTCTTCGACGCACCGCTGTATCAGTCCTCCCGTCAGCGCAGTGCTGGCAATCAACCCCGAGGATCAGCTTGCCTACGACGGCGTTAGATACCGGGTTATCGGTAAGAAGGTCTTCAACACATGGAGTGGTCGAACCGACCACGTTACGGTTATGTGCGAGGAACAGAATAGCTAATGAGTGCCCAATCCCTTGTTGAAGGCGTATTCGGTCGTGGAACTATTGAACTGTACTTAGCCGATTCCGTGATAGTGCGAGAAGCACTAATGAAACGGGCGGTGGAAGTTCAGGAAATGTGGATTGCGTATTGGGAATCCTTTCCGCATCCCCATTCTAAGGTTCACATGCTGCGTTCCGGTTACATTGAGCGTCCCGGCGACTACGCTAAGTCCATTAGGATTAAGTACATGGAGCATGGGAAGTTTATGAAGGCGCGGATCACCGCGCATGATTACAAAGCCCACTGGATTGAGTACGGTTCCTCACGGATGCCCGAGTTCGCTCCGCGAGCAGCGATGCTCAGCTACTTCGGGGGGGAGACAACGATCAGTGCTTAAAGTTGACGGTTTAGCTGTTTCCGTTGAAAAGTTTGTGGTTGCCTACCTCACTCCTACGTTTGTTAACGTCGGAACCGAAATGGAATTTGAAGCCCCCAAGCCGTTTTATTTGGTTCGTCGGGTTTCCGGTACGGAAGATATGATTTCCGATTATCCGTGTGTGTCGGTGCATGTGTTCGCCGCCACTCGCACTGCCGCGCATGATGCGGCACGCGCTATGCACGCCAAGATGAAAGCCCTTACCGCTCGCGTTAGCGTGACCGTTGAGGGAGCTAATTACGGTGTGGATTACCGCGAAGTCGAAGAAGTCCCAATTTGGGTTGACTACGACGACAAGACGGTTCACAGGTATGTGGGCCGTTACACGCTTGGCCTGCGTCTTCTTAACACTTAGGCCACCTTTCCCCAACCCCTTAACTCCCTTAGAAAAGGAATAACTGAATAATGGGACAACTATGGTCTTCGCTCTACGCCGCTGACGGTATTGCCGGTCAGGGCGACGAGTCCACCCGCATCCGTAAGTGGCTGTACGGCTCTTTGCTCGTCCGAGATTGGGTCGCTGACGGTTCCACTTCGCTTAATGGCTTTACCCCGTTCGACACCGACTACAACATCAAGACCACTCTGCTTAGCGCAAGCAATCCGGGTGGGCGTTGGTTTGAGGTTGGGTCGCTGTCTGAGGACGGCGTGGAGTTCAGCCCGAAGTTCTCGACTGACGAAACGAAAATCTGGCAGTCGCGCCGCTCGCAGCGTAGCGACATTACAGAAGACGACGAGGAAGTGATGTTCACGCTGATGCAGTCAACGCCTATCGTTGACGCGCTGCGTAACAACCAGCCTTTGTCGTGGGTTACCGGCCAAGAGGTCGGTCAGATCGGCTACAACGCTGTTAAGCCAAACGCCACGGACACCGTTTACCGGCAGCTTATGGTTATCGGTGTTGACGGCACTATTGGTAACGCCGAGTATTGCGCGGAGCTTCGTCCTCGCGTGGCCTTGGCTAAGGTCGGTAAGCGCACGTTCAACTCCAAGAAGGTCGATTCGTTTGAAATGACCTACAACGTGTTCCCCGATCCGGTTTCTGGCTTCTCGGCTACCACACTGCGTTCCGGCCCGTCGTGGGTTGCGTCCGGTGGTGCGGTTGTGTGGCCGTCGCCGCAGACCGCCCCTGTCGTTTCCGGCCTTGCGGCTGGCGGCAAGGCAACCATCACGTTGCAGCAGCCGGTGTCGTACAACGACCCGTTCACCTACACGGTTAAAACGTCGTCTGATTCGGGCGTTACCTGGACTGCGGCAACGCTGGACACCACGTTCCCGGCAGCGGGTGGCGTGGGCTATTCCAGCACTTCCGCTGGTGTGGTCACCATCAAGGTTACCGGTGTCACGGCTGGCGCAAAGCTGGTTCAGGTGTTTGCCACCGGAAGCAACGGATCAATTTCGCCTGCTTCCTCGTCTTCCACTTCGTCAACCTTCTTGGCGTAGTAAGACACCTTAACTTTGGCCCCCGGCATGGAAGTGCAATACCTCCCATGCCGGGGGTTGAAGTTTTCTTCATATCAAAACCGATATAAATTTAGGGGAATACAGAATGGTTAATCGCGCAGAACGACGAGCGCAAAAGAAGTGGAAAGTTGAAGACTTCCGTGAGCAGGCTATTGAGGCGATGGGGCAGACTGCCAGCATCGTTCTTGAAGTGCCGGGTTCCGATGAAACTTTTGAGGTTCCGCACCCGCTAGCTATGGATGATGAGATGCAGGCGCGTGTTGAAGCCTTCCAGCGTGGCGACGGTTTAGACCGCGAACCTGTTAACGACCGCGAGGGCAATCCGCTCTTGGATGCGTCGGGGGAGCCTGTCACTGCCATTAAGGAGCCGCACCAGATCAAGGGCAAGATTTTGGAACCGCTTAGCGTTCGTTCCGCAAGGGTGATCCTGGGCGACGAAATCCATGCACGGTTCATTGCCGCTGGTGGCCGCTCTAACGATGTGTCTTTGGCGTGGCAGTACATGGTTGACCAGACGAAAGACCGTAGGGAATCTGACCCAAAATAGTTGAGGCAGCGTCGGTTGTTCGTTATTTCGCGCACGAAATTGAGGCAGATTTAGCGTTCCGGGGAATAGACATTGCGGATTGGCATAGGGGAGATATGTCGAGCCGTAAGCTTCTTGCGCTGCTAGAACACCTTCCCGAAGATACCGCCTTTAAGAAGGCCCACCGTGAAGGTGACTGGTCTTTTGACGAGTACGTTTCGGCGGGAATTGTTAACGAACTTAGGTTGCTTCGCACCGACCAGGCTGCTATTAACGGTCAAAAGATGGAAACGATTTTGATTGAGTCTCCCGCGCAGCTTGAGAAGAAGAATGAAGCAGCATTGATTAACCAGGCGCACCGCGCTGGGATTCTTGCCCAGCTGTACGGCCAAGACCTAGGAGAGAAGGCGAACGATGCCAGCTGAAAAGGGCATATTCCTTGATATTTTGCCCCGGTTCGATATGGTGGCATTGGGTGTCATTCTCGACAAAATTGGCAAAATGTTTTCCAAGACTGGTGCCGCCTGGGGTGCCAGTCTTGGAGCCGAAGCGCAAACCAAGATTAGGGCTTTAGCGGTCGAGGTCACTAAAGCTAACAACGCGGTCACGGATTCCGAGATTCGTGCGGAGCGTGCCGCGCACGCCCATGAGGTTGCCCGTCTTAGGTTGCATGAGATTCAACAGCGTCAGGGCGTTGCCGCTTCGACGTTGGCTCGCGCCACCTACGCGGTTGCCGATGCTGATGCTTTAGCGACAGCTAGGGCGCGGGACGCGGCTGCGGCCCGCACCGTGCAGGCTGCCGCCGAGGAAAAGCACGCGACCGCGTTGGGTGCGTCGGCTATCGCTGCCGGTAACCTTGGGAAAGTCCTGAACGTGGGCGGCATGGCCGCTACGGGTGGGTTTGTTTACGGCATGATGGAGTCCGGTAAGGCTGCCGGTAACTTTCAGGAACGCTTGCTGCGCCTTGTCGCGTCAGCGGGTGAAAGCATGGACAACCTTAAGGTTGTGGCCGAGGGCTTGCAGAATGTTGCTGTTCAGACTGGCTATTCAGCCAATGAGCTTGCCGATGGTATGTATCTGATTGAGAAATCAGGTCACCGGGGGGCCGATGGTATTACGGTGATGCGTGCAGCTGCACAGTTGGCACGCGCCGAGAACGCCTCTTTGGACGAGGTTATTCAGGGTCTTACCACCACTATGCACGACTTCCATGTGCCGGTGAGTGAAGCCGCTACCGTCGCTTCTAAGATGAACATTGCGGTGGGCGACTCTAGGACTACTCTGCAACTGTTCTCTAACGCTTTACACAATGTTGAGCCGGTCGCAATGGTCGCTAAGATGCGCTTTGAAGAAGTGTATGCGGCTATGGCTTTGATTACCCAATCCGGTACTACGCCGATGCAGGGTTCTCAGCAGTTGTCGAACATGATTCAGCACTTTATTAGCATCCAGCAGCCGCAGCGCGAAGCCCTGAACAAAATGGGCTTAGATGCCGATATTTTGAAAGAGAAGCTAGGCGACCCGAAGGTGGGTCTTGCGGGTGTTCTCAACATTCTTTCGACGCAGATTAGTAAGCATTTGACACCGGATCAGTTGGTGTATGTGGACACGATGTATAAGAGTGTCGGTGCCGCTAATTCGATGCGCGATATGTACGATGGTATGACCACCAAAGCAAAGGGTCTTGTCGATGCCGTTAAGAGCGGCACGATGAGTTGGAATGATTTCCGTAAAGCTGCTAAAGAGTCGCAGCTTCAAGACAAAAATCAGCTAATGCAGTGGGATAACCTTGCTACTAGAGCTTCTGGCTTTAGCACGAACTTGAAGAAAATGCAGTCACAGGAAGAAACTGTGGCACAGATTTGGAAGGAAATGACCGGCACCGACGCTGGCTTTAAGGTTGCCGCGCAGTTGGCCGGAACCCCGGAAGCACTTGCCGCGTATTACGCCGAGATTAAGCGTGTCGATGAGGCGCACACGGAAGCCGATGGAACCGTTCACGGTTTCAATACGACGTTGGAAGGTCTTAACGCTCAAATTCGCGTCACTAAGGCCGCGTTCGGTAACGCCGCAATTGACCTGGGAAATGTTTTCTTGCCGGTTCTGACTAAGGTCGTTCAAGGTCTTGGTTGGGTAGGCAAGAAGCTGGACGAGCATCCCGCCATTTTGCAGACTGTCACTGTCGCTATTGGTGCTATGTCTACGGCATGGCTGCTGTGGAAAAGCTATGTGGTTGGTACTTGGATTTGGGGCAAGATTGTCCTCGGTATTGAAACGGTTACTGTCGCCGCTAGGCTAATGGCGGCTAGCATTTTGGGCGTTGGGCCTGCCGCTACGACGGCGGCTGCAACAACGGCGGCTGCAACAACGGCGCAAGCCATTTCTCTCGGTAATCCGGGTCGGGCAGCGATGGTGTCTTCCGGCCAGATTATCGGTATGGGCGGTGCTGCTACCGCAGCTACCCCGGCTGTTGTTACGGCTGCGGCGACACAGAGTACCGCGCTGACCGGTGTGGGTGTTGCTGCCAGCCGCGCTTCTATAGCAATAGCTGGTATTGGCACGGCTGCGATTGTGGCTTTGCCGTTTGTGGTGGCACTGTTGGGTGCCATTCAAATGACTAATGCCGCTAAGCGTGCCCCCGCTATGGGTGGTGACCAGGCTATAACGGATGCTACGTCTGACGACAGCATTTCGGAAGCTGACGTATCCAAATTGAAAGTTCCGGCTGGCGTTCCTCTGCCTGGTTCTGCTGATGCCGAGGGCGGTATGTCTTCCCTGGCGATGCAGGGCGATCCTGCCGCGATATGGGTTACGTCGGCCCGCACTAAGTGGGATCAAGCCGCTCGCTACGCATGGTATGTAAACAATTACAAAGAGGGCGAAGCGTTCCAGGCACCGGAAACCTACATCACTAAGGCTGACGGAACCGCTGGTGGCAAGACCACTCCCGCACCGAAGCTTGATGCGGCAGCGTTAACCGAAGGTCTTACTGGTGACGCGAAGAAGCAGGTCGAGGACTCTATTCTGCGTGACGCTTTGGGGATACCCCCGGCTGACACAGAGGCGATAATTCCCGATTCGCTGTCCATGATGCCGCCGCCGACTGAGGAACTTATTCCTAAGCCCGGTAAAGACGGTAAGGACACCCCCGAGGGCAGTAAGGAAGACCCGCTTTACACTCTGCCTGTTCCCGGTAGCCTTAGCGTTACCGGAGGTAGCGGTCAGGGTCAGGGCAACGGTACAACCGATAACATTGGTTACAGCTACGATCCGTTCGCTAAGGCCGGTGAAGGTGGCTTCACGCTACCCAATCTGGCGAAGCTCATGGCAACATTCTTTGCTAACGCAGCGTTGGGTAATCCTTACGGAAAGTTGCAGGCACTTAAGGGCAAGCCGGGTGAAAGCCCGAATAATCCTCTTTACACTCAGCAAGTTAACATGCCGGGTGCTGATGGTGGCTTTATTACGGTCACTAAAGATCAGTTGAAGATGATTAACGCTTCTGTCCGTGAGGAAGAAGCGCAGGCCCGCTACGGTGCGGCTGTCTCTAAGTATGGGGAGGATTCCCCGGAGGCCCGTCGAGCCGCCTTGCAGGTTTTGAACGCTCAGCAGGCTAAGCAAAGACTGGAACTAGGTGCTTCTATTCCTAGCGGCAGGTCGAAGACCCTGCAATCGCAGGGTTTAGCTAGTCCCGAGGTCAATCCTGATGGGCTTGATTCTTTGGATTATCTTGCCGAGGCTTCTGGTGATGAGGTTTTGCCGGGGCTTCCTGCCGGTGGCGGCGGTCAAGGGTGGATGAACTACGCCCAAGCTGGCCGCTACCTGGATGCTAGGGCAGCTAAGCCTTTGACTTCCGCGCTGTTAAAGAATGTTCCTTCCGGTAAGTATTCGCAACAGGGTAACGCCGATCTAACCAAGGGTCTTGGTGACTGCTCTAGCGCGGTCGAAGACTTGGTTAACCTGCTCGACGGTAAGCCCACTTCCGGTCGTTCCATGAGTACCGGCAACGCTGCCGAATGGCTAACCTCTCGGGGCTTCATGCCTGGAACCGCGCCGGGTGCCTTCAATGTGGGATTCAACGACCATCATATGCAAGCTACGATGATGGATGGAACTAACTTCAATTGGGGCAGCAATGGTGCGGCTATGGGTCGCGGTATTGGCGGCAGCCTGGGTGCTTATGATCCGTCGCTGACCAGAAGGTTTCACCGATATATGGGTGGCGGCGGTTCGGCTGGTACGCAACCGGGCAAGAGGAACTTCGGTGGCGATGATTCGATTTCGCCGGGAGTCGGTGGAATTTCACCGCCTTCCATGCCACCCGGAGTTGGTGGACTATCCCCTTTGGGCACCGGTAGCCCACTTCAAGGGGTTGGGCCGCAGGGTCTTGGTGGCGGTGGCCCCATGTTGGGCGGCTCGGTGCCGCAGGGCATGGGCGCAGTACCGGACGGCGGCTATGTCGATACGACCCGCCAGCTGCAAGGCAGCGGGGGCGGCGGCTTTGGTATCAGTGGCGGCATCCTTGGTGCCCTTTTCAGTGGGGCGGGAAGTGCTGCTGGTATGGCGGCTAGCCTTGCCGCTGACGGTGCGGCCCCAGGATCGGGTGCCGCCGCAGGCGCAGCCGCACAGATTGGAACGCAGTTAGCGAACCGTTTTGTCGGCTACGCCGGTCAGGTGGCCGGTATCGGTGTCTCGGGCCTGCTAGAAACCTTTGGTCTTAGCGGTTCGGCTATTGCCGATCCAAGTAAGTCCATTTTCGGCAAGCTGGCATTGGGTATCGCTGGTGCCCATCCCTCTGCGCCAAACACTGCTGGCGAAAGTGCCCAGCCGTTAAAGCCCAAGCCCGATGATCCGAAAGATGGTCAGAAGGAGCCGCAGGGTGCGGCACCGTTGGTGAATATCGAAAACATGAACAATCATGGCGCAGACGGCCAGCAGGTCGCTACCGATATTGCACGTCAAACGATGCCTTACATGCTGCCCCAAGGCTAAGACAAGTCAAACCTTAGCTAGCTAATCCTTAATAGGGCGGCTAGCTAAGGTTTGGGCTTAGCTTTGAGCAGGTCAAACCACCTTTTAGCTTAGCCTAGCTAAGCCTTAGCTTATTTGCTGGCTAACTTTCGTGAATTGAGGTTCGTGTGGCAGTATCATATTCACTGTACGGCAAGGTCATTACTCCGTGGACTTCTTCAACCGCGTGGACTGTAGGATCGTTTTGCTCTTACGGTGGGAACGTCTACGTTTGCACGACTGCGGGAACTTCCAAGTTCGCCTCGTATGGCCCTATGGGAACCGGTACGTCCATTGTGGATGGTACTGCGGTGTGGGACTACTACAGCTTTAGCGTCACCTATCCTCCCGGTGTCATTTCCACCTATGGCAATAATCTCTTAAAAGAGAATCGGGCACCGCATATCACTTACGTTGGCCCGAGTGGTGTGAAGTTTTATTTGACTGGCCCCCTATCTCCGATGCCGGGGGCGCAGGACGGGATCACGATGCTTAGCGTGATGGGCTTAACGCCGCCGTTTAAGCATTTAGATAACCAGGGTGCGCGTCAGGACGGCACCAGCTGGTATGACACGGTTTATGATCCGGGCGAGATTGATATGGTCGTTGAGGCTACCGGTTTAACCTCGGCGAGTATGCGTGCGGTGATGCGGTCGTGGCAGGGTTCGTGGAACCCCAAAGTTCAGGGTCGCTTGCATGTGTTTACCCCGGATTGCGGGGAATGGTGGTGCAGGGTTCGGCAGCTTAAGAATTTTGCCGATCCGATTACTTATTCGCACGAAAATTACGGTAAGCAAAGGTTCACTTGGGCGTGCCGTAACGATGATGCGTTTTGGGAATCGTTTGATTCGGTGGGCAGCTTCAAAATGGCCCTTACCAGTGCTACCGATTCCTTTAACGGTACGGCCAACGTCACCAGCCTTGGCACTAAATGGAACCAAGTCTACTACTACCAAGACCTTTACAATGCCCGGATTCAAAACAGTTCTACCGTCATGGGCTATTGCGGCTTAGATGGTTCGGGTAACGCGCACTGGACAAGCAACGGAACCACGTCCCGCGAGGTTGTGAACCGTTACATGGGCACTACGGGCACCCCGACTACCGCCAACGGCGGTTTGTCTTCTACAAATAATCAGAAGATTTCCGTCGTAATCAACGCCCCTGTGAGCTTTGATTTGTATGGCGGCGTGTACTTCGACATTTGGGGCCGAATGGACGCTTTCGGCAATGGTGTTCGGGCGCGTATCGGTGGCAACGGATTGATTGACATTGTAATCTTGTCCCGCTTTACCGGTGGAGCATCGGGCGTTAATCCGACCGAAACGGTGATGGAATGGCGACCGTTGCTGATTCCTCCGGTGTGGAATGAAAAGTGGACATTGCTGTGCGGCACTAGCAATAGTGCGCGTAACTATAAGATTCAGCGCGGCGACGGCTTCACGGTCATTAACCACACCGAAAACGGTTCCGGTTCCTTGATAGGTGCAAACTATCGTGGCTGGGGGTTTGGTCAACAGGCTGGCCCAGCGCAAACATTCACGCCGCTTAACCTTCTTAAGCAAACCCAGGTGCCGCCACCAGACATTCAAGAATGGTCTGCCGCCGACAACAACACGGTCACACAAAGCGGCTTTATCCCGTTGGTGAACAGGGGTGACGTTGAGGCGTGGCCCAGGTACTTGTGCTACGGCCCCGGTACTTTCACGTTCGGCGACGGCCCAGGAACCGTTAATCCCAAAAACAGTGTCACATTTGGGCCACTGCTAGAGGATCAAGTTGTCTTAGTGACTACGCTTCCACGGCTTAGGGGGGTTGTCGATCTTTCTAAGTCTTCACTGAATCAGCAGATTGTTGACGGCACAATAATTCCGTTGGCGGTGCCCAATAATGATTTGACGTGGTTGCAAAAGCAGATTAAAAATCTGATTGATTTCGCTACGAACAGCAATGTTCCACCGTTATTACAACAGTTTGAGTCACTGTTTGGTATTCTGCCGCCGCAAGGTGCTTTGTATTCGTTGCTGGATGGTCGTTTCACTAAGCCTATAGACGGCAGGGATAATGATTCTGCTGCGTTGGTGTCGAAGATTTCGGTGACGATCACTGACGGTAATGCCGATTCTAAGGTTGTGGGTGCCATTACGCCTCGCCGACGTTGGCCTATGTAAACAATTTGATAGGGGATCGGGTGGAAACTAACACTAATGGTTCGGTAAGCCTTACTGCTACGGAGAAAGATGACCTAGAAACTAGGTTGCATTATAGCGATTATCATGCGGCTACGTCTGCGCCGATTAGGGATTTCCTTGATCGGGCCGAAGTTCCCGATGTTGTAATCACACTGTATGACAAGGTTTATAACCCGTTAGCGGAAATCAACGACCACATTTCGGTGACCGCCGATTTTGCCAGAAACGACATTGATACAGCGACGATTGTCATTAAGGTTACCGATCCTGCTGCCGGTGTAGCTATGCAGTGCCACGATACGGTGGTGCCCGTTACCATTCAGATCGGTAGTCAACGCTGGTCGGGTCGGGTTGATAACTACGAGTATGCCATGATTAGGGGCGTTAAGACGCTGACGTTGCAGTGCATGGGCGATTATGCCTGGTTCTCTAAGATAATGGTGTGGCCTAATTTTCTGGCACCCATTCAGGCGCAATGGCCTAACCGGGCTTTGTTTATTGGGCCTGCAATTACCTGCATAAAAACCATGATAGCTGAGCAGTGCTTTAGGCTCCAATCCGGCATTTGGGAGTTCACCAATAATCTTCTGTCGGGAAACTTAGACCCTAAAGCTTGGTTCGGAACTTTCCTGATGGGTGACGGTAATCCGCGCGATATGTTGAAGCATCCGATTGTGGTTGTTCCAACTAATCCGATTTTTGATGCTTCCAAGTGGGTTTCGTTTAACGCCAGGATGGATAAGATTTCGACGGTTGTTGAGCAGGTACTTAAGGATAACGGCCTGCTGTTAACAGCTGATTTGTGGCTTCCTGGCGATCCGCAGCCGGTCGGCCTACAGGCCACTCTGACGGTTCCTACGATTGTGGTTGACGTTAAAGATCGGAGCGGTATCACTGGCCCTACCGGGGGCACGTTCCTTGACGGCATTGTTAGTAACATTGTTGACATTACAAATACCGCTTTTGGTGAGTCAATCACGCCGTTCCTTAACCCGGATAACGAATATGCGCCGGAAGGCATTAACATTGCCCCGGCTTTCGGCGTTAACTTTGTTCAGCCGTGGGTTATCTTTAACGACCACCCTCGCGGGGGTGTGACAGAGTTTCATTTGTTTGGTCATTCGCCTCTCGCGCATACCGTTATTGGGGGTGGGAAATCCCCGAAATGGCTTAATGATTTGATAAATGCAACTTTTGAGTGGATCATTGATTCAATTTCAATTGTTATTGGCATTTCCGGTATTCCCAGCGATTTACTTAATGGAAGTTTCGACGACGTTTTGCTCGCTTTCCAGCTGGTCGAAAACTTTGAGCGTAGGGTTAAGCTAGGGCCGTATGCGTGGCCTGAGTTCTTCGTGCAAACCGGTGCTTCCGCATATACCCTGGACGAATGGTTTGCCCTTAAGGGTGCCATGTGGGACACGCGTGGTTTCCACGCGGTCAATTTAAGTTTCGACAATGGCTTTCCTTACACTTTTGGTAAGGATTTCTTCATCGGTTCGTTAGCATCCTTCGCGGTTGAGGGTATTTTGTTTACGGAATATGTGGAGAAGGTTACTTTTACTGATGATCGGAATGGACGCGCTAAGGTTCAGTGCATTATTGGTGATGGTAAGCGTCACGATAATCCGATTGTTAAGTTGCAGCGCAGTCTTGTGAAGTTCCAAGAGGCGTTTCAGATTATTACTCTTAGCTCTAACTAAAGATAGGGGAGCAGACCCTTGGCAGGTATTGTTTGGACTGGTCAGGTCAATTTCACGGATACGAGTGATGTTGGTACTACTGGTGTGGCTACGTTGACGTTGACCCCGGATATTGGGGTGTCGAACCTTCCGGCCCTGGTGAATGGTACGCCGGGGTTGCCGCCGACGTTGCGTAACGTGACGGTGAACCAAGTGGCTTACGGCACTACACCACCTGCTTCGACGTGGACTCAGGTTTCGGCTGGCGGCGCGGGTACGGCTTCG
>Ga0114967_10001036_pt1 | contig 23103 bp, 15 predicted proteins | sample M_130628_MF_Meta_FD_92639 | JGI IMG/M metagenome (GOLD analysis project Ga0114967, IMG submission 92639) | Freshwater microbial communities from Lake Montjoie, Canada to study carbon cycling - M_130628_MF_MetaG | ecosystem: Environmental > Aquatic > Freshwater > Lake | place: Lake Montjoie... | reverse complement strand
GCGTGCGGTTGGGGTGGGGTGGTTGGGGGGGTGGTGCTGTGCGCGCGCCGGGCGGGGCGGCGGGGGGGGCGGGGGCGGGGGGGGGGGGGGGGGGGGGGGGGGGGGGGGGGGGGGGGGGGGGGGGGGGGGGGAGGGGGGGGGGGGGGGAGGGGCGGGGGGGGGTCATCAAGCAATCTCCCGGCCGAAAAAACGGCAACTGGGGGCCGAAACTGTGGGGAGAAACACCGCTCCCGTGATGGAACGGGTCGACTGTCACGATCGAGTGGGCAAGAGTATATTCCCAGCTTCTTCCTCGGCGCTGCCAGGCCGACCCCGGCGAATGTTTCCCGCTCGGCCCGGCCCCTCTCCGTTTCCTTCCGTCCTCAATCCCTCCCGCAGGTGCACCGGTCCCATGGATCTGTCCAAGCTCCGCAACATGGGCATTTCCGCCCACATCGACTCCGGCAAGACGACCCTCTCCGAGCGCATCCTCTTTTACGCCGGCCGTATCCACCGCATCCAGGAAGTGAAGGGCGGCGGTGACGGCGCGACGATGGACTACATGGATCTCGAGCGGGAGCGCGGGATCACGATCACCAGTGCCGCCACGAGCGTGAAGTGGCACGACTGCGACATCAACCTCATCGACACCCCGGGCCACGTCGATTTCACCGTTGAGGTGGAGCGAAGCTTGCGCGTCCTCGACGGCGCGATCCTTGTCCTCTGCGCCGTCGGCGGCGTGCAGAGCCAGTCGATGACGGTCGACCGGCAGATGAAGCGCTACAAGGTGCCGCGGCTGGCGTTCGTCAACAAGATGGACCGCACCGGCGCCAACTACGACCGCGTCGTCAAGCAGCTCAAGGACAAGCTCGGTGCCGATCCGGTGCCGATGCAGATCCCGATCGGCAAGGAAGACAAGCTCGAGGGAGTGATCGACCTCGTGGCGATGGAGGCTTGCTATTTCGACGGCGACAACGGCGAGACCGTCCGCCGCGAGAAGATCCCCGCCGGGCTCGAGGAGGCCGCCAAGCAGGCCCGCCACGAGATGCTCGAGGCGCTGGCGATGTATTCCGACAGCCTGATGGAAAAGCTCCTCTCCGAGGAGCAGCCGACCGACGACGAGATCCATGCGATCGTGAAGGCGGCCATGCAGAGCCAGAGCATCACGCCGGTGTTCTGCGGCTCGGCCTACAAGAACAAGGGCGTGCAGACGCTCCTCGACGCCGTCGTTCGCTACCTCCCCAGCCCGCTGGAGCGGAAGGTGATCGCCAAGAAGTGGGACAAGCCCGACGAGGCCTTCGATCTCATTCCCGATCCGACCAAGCAGCTGGTGGCGATGGCCTTCAAGATCGTCGACGATCCCTACGGCCAGCTGACCTTCATGCGGATCTACCAGGGCTCGATCAAGAAGGGCGAGGCCTACATCAACCAGCGCACGAGCCAGAAGCAGCGCTTCAGCCGGATCGTGCGGATGCATGCCGACAAGCGTGAGGAAATCGACTCGGCCGATGCCGGCGACATCGTCGCCGTGATGGGCGTCGATGCGGCCAGCGGCGACACCTACGCCACCGACCACAAATACTGCACGCTCGAGAGCATGTTCGTGCCGGAGCCGGTCATCAAGATGGCCATCACCCCGGTCAACCGCGACGGCCTCGACAAGCTCGGCAAGGCGCTGCAGCGGTTCACCCGCGAGGATCCCACCTTCCGGATGTCGACCGACGAGGAGACGGGCGAGATGCTCATCGCCGGGATGGGCGAGCTCCATCTCGACATCTACGTCGAGCGGATCAAGCGGGAGTTCAAGGTGGAGGTGGCCGTCGGGGCGCCGAAGGTGAGCTACCGCGAGGCCCCCACGAGGGGCACCCCATACGACTACAAGCACAAGAAGCAGACCGGCGGCTCAGGGCAGTATGCCCACATCGTCGGCCATCTCGAGCCCCTCCCCGAGGAAGAGCCCGAGAACTTCATCTTCGAGGATGCCGTCATCGGCGGTCGCGTGCCGCGCGAGTACATCCCGTCGGTGGAGAAGGGCTTCCGCTCCGTGCTCAACAAGGGGCCGATCGCGGGCTTCCCGATCGTGGGCGTGAAGGCGACGCTCGAAGACGGCTCCTACCACGACGTCGACTCCTCCGACATGGCCTTCCAGATCTGTGCCCGGGCCGGCTTCCGTGAGGCCTTCCTGAATACGAAGCCGGTCCTTCTCGAGCCGATCATGAAGATGGAGGTGGAGGTGCCCGCCGACTTCCAGGGGCCGGTCACCGGCGAGCTCAACAAGCGTCGCGGCCTGATCATCTCCACCGAGACCGTCGGCAATACCTCGACGATCATCGCCGAGGTGCCGCTGGCCGAGACCTTCGGCTACTCGACCGACCTGCGGAGCATGACGCAGGGGCAGGGCGTATTCACGATGGAGTTCTCGAAGTACCGGCCGACGCCGGGGAACATCCAGAAGGAAATCATCGAGGAAAAGAGGAAGGCCGATCTCGCCGCCGCGAAGTGAGCTTGATGGTGCGGGCGGCAGTGTCTTCTTGATCCCCTCCTACAGACAAGCGGCCCGGTCATGGAATCTGCCATGGCCGCGCCGTGATGTCAGGCAACGGAAGCGATTCGATGACAAAGCGACTCTTGGTCACGGGATCGTCTGGCCTCATCGGCAGCGAGGTGGCAACCCACTTCCACGAACGAGGTTGGGCCGTCCACGGGATCGACAACAACCAGCGGGCCGTGTTCTTCGGGCCCGCCGGCGACACCCGCTGGAACCAGGAGCGGATGCTGTCGGCGCTTCCCCGCTTCTCCCACCACGAGATCGACATCCGCGATCGCGAGGGGGTTCTCCGGCTCATCGCCGAACTGCGGCCCGATGGAATCGTCCACACCGCGGCCCAGCCTTCGCATGACCGGGCGGCCGCGATCCCCTTCGACGATTTCGACACCAACGCCGTCGGCACGCTCAATCTCCTCGAAGCGGCCAGGCGGAGCGTGAAGGAATCGCCGTTCGTGCACATGAGCACGAACAAGGTCTACGGCGACGCCCCCAACGAGCTCGCGCTCGAGGAACTCGCCACCCGCTTCGACTACGCCGATCCGGCCTGGCGCGACGGCATCCCCGAGACCTTCCGCATCGACCAGAGCAAGCACTCGCTGTTCGGGGCTTCGAAGGTGGCCGCCGACGTGATGGTGCAGGAGTATGGCCGCTACTTTTCCATGCCGACCTGCTGCCTGCGGGGAGGCTGCCTGACGGGGCCGGCCCACTGCGGGGTCGAGCTCCATGGCTTCCTCAGCTACCTCGTGAAGTGCAATCTCGAGGGGCGTCCGTACAACGTTTACGGCTACAAGGGCAAGCAGGTCCGCGACAACATCCACGCCCATGACGTAGCCAGATTTATCGAGGCATTCATCGCGGCGCCGCGCAGCGGCGAGGTTTACAACCTCGGTGGCGGCCGGGGCAACAGCTGCTCGATCCTCGAGGCGTTTGACCGCGTCGAGCAGCTCTCGGGCCGGAAGATGGCGTGGAGCTACGTCGACGCGAACCGGGAGGGGGATCACATCTGCTACATCTCCGATCTCGCGAAGATCCAGGCCCATTATCCTCAGTGGCGGCTCGACAAGAGCCTGGATGACATCTTCACCGAGATCGTCCGCGGATGGAGCGAGCGATGAGGCTGCTTGTCACCGGCGCCTGCTGACTCCTCGGCCCGCTCCCAGTGAAGGCGGAGCCCGCTCCCAGTGAAGGCGGAGCCCGCTCCCGGTGCAGGCGGAGCACGATGAAGCTCCCGGCCCGCCGGCCGAGGCCGGGGAACATCCAACACGAGATCATCGGCTTCAGGCGGCCCCCTTCTCCGAAGCGGGGAACTCGAGCGACGTCACGAGGAGCAGGTCGACGTGCTGACAGGAGTCGTCGGGCTGGATGATGACGGCGGTACGTCCACCGGGATTCCAGGCGACATACTCGGGGTGAACGACGCGGATCGATCGTCCGTCGGCAAGGTAGACCCGGAAGGGGAAAAAGGGCTCGGCCCGCATTGCGTCACGAAACCGTTCGAGGGTCATGTTGAATCGCGGCGGGGCTGCGCCTCCAGAGAGAAGAGCATCCTCTTCCGGAGAGTGTACGGGCGTATCCTCACTGGTCAAGCTTCCGAGAGCTGCCGTTCTCGCCTGCTCGCCAGCGTCAGCAGGAGGCGTTCTCACCGAGGTCGAGCTCGGCGGCAATAGAGTCCCAGAGATCGAGGCGGGCTTCGAGCGAGCCGCGGGCCGTGGCGGAGGCCTCGGCCCATCTGCCGGCGTCATCGCCGCACAGGCTCGCCACGATCCGCCGGCACATCGGGCCATGCTTCTCGTCGTCGGCTTCGATGTGGCGATCGAGATAGAAGCGGAGCCGCTCCCAGCTGTGGGGATCGTGGGCGGCAAGCGCCACGACGAGCGGCCGGAACATCTCCGGGATCACGTCCTCCCGGCCATACGTGAAGGCCGCCACGATCTTGTGGGCCGAGCCCGAGGCGATGATCGCAAACGACGTCCGGACAAACGTCGCGGCGGCCGCGGGCACGCGGGCCTCGTCGAGGGCGCGATCGAGCGGGATGCCGGCGGCGAGGAGCGTGAGGAGCGTCTCGATCGGGCCGGTGTCGGCGCCGGCCTGGCGCATGCAATCGAGATAGAGCTCGAAGTGGGAGGCGTGGGTGCCGTCGGGAAGCTCGTCGGATTGCTCGTCGAGAACGATCTCATTGACGAGCCGGCGGGCCTCGCGATCGGGGGTGGGGATCCAGGGGAGGCTCGTGCAGGTGAGCTTTTGTTGCAGGGCGACAAGCAGGCTCTGGAAATCCCAGACCGCGAAGACATGGTGCTCCATGAAGCGCCGGAGGCGCTGGGGGCTATCGACCATCGCGTAGATCGGATGGGCGAGGAGCCGCAGGCGGAGGTCGCCGAGGTCAACCGTGTGGCGGGGGCTCGGGGGGCTGGTGACGGCGGCGGAGAAACCCGTGGACAGTGCGGCAGTCATGGCGGGAGGGCCTCGGGAGCCGTGAAAAAGGGGCGGAGAGGGCGGGCAGCGAGAGGGATGGGGAAGGCGGGGGCAGCCAGGGGGGGGCAGCCAGCGGAAAAGCCAGCGGGAAAGCCAGCGGGAAAGCCGAAGGGCCGGCGGCGTCGGGCTTCGACACCACCGGCCCTTCCTTTGTAGGCAGCGGATCCTCCCGCGGCGAGGCCACGGAAAAGCCGTTTTCGAGACTGGGTTTACTGGTAGTCCTGCTCGGCAAGGGGCTTGGCAGCGTCGGGAAGACCGTAGATTCCGGGGAACATCACCCCGGCCCCGCCGACGGTGTTGGGCGTGAGCAGTTGGCAGTAGACCCGCGGCTGCATCGAGTCGCTGATGAACAGCGTGTGGCCGTCGCAGAACACCGCCACGATGCCGCCGGAGTGCCGCGACGACGGAGTCGCCTGGGCGTTGACCGGCAGGGACGTCGCTTCGATCGGCGTCACGTTGACCATCTTGAGGGTCGTCGAAGGAATCAGGCCGGAGAGAGACAGGGCCGTGCCGGGCGTCTTCGTGATCGCGCCGATTCCGATGATCGGCGACAGGTTGGCGGTGGAGTTCACCCCGACGTCGTAGCCGCCGTTGGGGGCGAAGCTGTAGTTGGTGACTGCCGACCGGGGGGAAGCATCGTAGAACGCCTGGGGATTGAACGTGGCGTTGCTCCGCTCGGCAATCAGAATCGTGTTGGAGGTGCCGTCGCCACCTGAGATGTAGTCGACGCCGTTCTTCATGGCGGCGTAGCCACCGGCGCCAGCCTTGCCGACGGTGTCCATCATGACGCCATCGTCACGGTACTGGCCACCAGCGATATAGCCGACGCCGACGTTCCCGGCATACGCGATGGAGGGGGCTGTTTCGAGCGCGGGAACCGAAGTCGGGCACTTGAAGATCTCCATCGGCGGAGCGAGGTACACCGGAGCGCCGGTGTTGTTGTTTTCCCACAGCTTGTAGACGTCGAGCCGCTCGAGGCCGGGGAGAATCATCACGGGCCAGGAGACCGTGCTGAAGTTTGTCGTGCCGGCATCGGCTGGGGCGATCGAGGCCGACGTCGAATTCGGATGGGCGTTGCGCCAGCCGGGGATGAACTTCTTCGAGTTGTCGAAGTTCGTCACCGCGAGGCCGATCTGCCGGACGTTGTTGATGCACGTGTTACGGCGACCGGCTTCCCGGGCCGCCTGGACGGCGGGGAGAAGCATGCCGACGAGCGTGCCGATGATGGCGATGACGACGAGCAGTTCGACGAGCGTGAAGCCAGCCCGGCTGCGGTGGACGTGGGTGCGCATTGGAAACCCCTTTGATGGGAGCAGGCTCGCGGCGGAGACCTGCTGCCCGGATGAGATGAGAATGGAACGAACCGGTCGCCCGAACAGTGCCCGCGGCGGGGGCGGCCCAGAACGGGAGCGCCCTTGAAAAACCGCGGTCTTTTGCCCTGCCTGCCCCTGTACGGAATTGTCGGGTCGTCGGTGCGATTTGTCCAGCGGTAGCCGCCGGACTGGCACAGATTCCGCAGAGAGGGGCCGCCGCCGCCCCAAGAGCGGGGCGAGCGGGGCGGAAGACGGCAGGCAGAGGGCCGCGGCGAGAGTGGCCAAGCCGGGGAACCCGGAGAACCCCCGATCAGACTTGGCGGCGACGACGCTCGAGCAGCGTGAGCGAGCCGAGGACAAGCGAAAGAGCGGAGCCGAAAGAAGCAGGATCGATCTCGGGGACAACAGTTGCAGTCGCGTTGACGGTCATCATGAAGGGTGTGCCCGAAACGACCCCTAACCACGACAGGCCGCCATTGGTCGAACGGTTCGTGTCTGTCGACGATCCGACGCCAGTCGGGGTGCTGCCCGTCTGGAGCCAGTTGACCGAACCACTATCCCCACTGTAGAGGACCACCCAGAAGGAGCTCGACGCCGCCAGCGTGGGGATCGCCGAAGCCGTGAACGTGTTGCTTCCGACGGTAAAAACGCCGGGATTCGTCAATGTTCCGAGGCTCGAGCCGGGGGTTCCCGACACGTCACTAAAAATATCGACATTGATCGTCCCGCCACCGGTCAACGCCGACAAGTTGAGGACGACCGAATTGACGTCATACGTCGAACCGTCGGTCTTGAACTGGTTTGCCAGCCAGTTGTTGATATCAGCGGTGGCGGAGCCGGTGGATGTGGAGCCGCCGATGCTGTCGTAGATCGGGACGGCGCTGGCGGACTGCCCGATGAGGATCGCAGCGACGATCGCCGTGCCCCATGTCGAGATTCTTCCGAGGAGTGAACGGCTGTAGCGGTGGGAAGGGTGTTGGTCGGTCGGCATGTCGTAATCCTCATCGTGGCCGGGCGGTGTCTGCCTCCCGATGCCGAAAAGATTGAGGCATCTGTCGTGCCAAACCGGCTGCGAATCCTTGGATGGGTCCGTAAGTGACTGTGCCGTAAAGAGTTACGTTTTGTGATCGGCGCCGGCAGCGAGGCTCGACTCCAGGCGAGTCACACCATTTCGGGGAGGGGCGACGGGGCAGGAAGGGCCGGTGGAGGAGCTGTAAGGGGTTGATAAGAAAGGGCTTAGAGCCAATCTCACCAAGATGAGGAGGCGTTTGGGGGACGGGGGCCTCCTCCCTGATTTGGTGAAGGCGAAAGGCTCCACTCCACGGGGGGTGTGGGGGGGTTGGGGGGAGCCTGGGCGAAGCGCGAACGCCGATTGGCGCGGCGCGTTTCCGGCGGGGGGGCGCGGAAGCGGCCCGCTACCGCGGCACGAACGAGTGGCGGATCGTCACCTGCCGCACCTGCCGGCTCGAGGGCTCGTAGCAGCGGAGGCGGATCTCGATCCCCCGGAGCGGGAAACGGTAGGGAGGGAGCGTTTCAAGTTCGCCGGGATCGTCGCCGGGGCTCGTGAATAGGCCGTCGCCATCGACGTCGAAGGGAGACTCATCGGCCTTTCCGTCGCTGTCATCGTCGAGGCTATTGGAGCCTTCGTCGGTCGTGCCGTCTTGGTCGTCGTCGAAGCCATTCGATTCGTAGTGCGTGCTCCAGGTGTCCCAGGTGAACGGGCCGCTGGGATTGCGCAGCCCGCTCAACGGCTCTCCGACACCGGCAAACCGGGGGCGCTGCCCCGAGGTGGCCACAACGCCATAGGGCCCCCTGTTCCAGCCAAGGTCGACATAGGCGCCGTTGGCCGCGGGCTGCATCCCGGCGAAGCCGCTGTCTCCCGGCACGAGGGCACTGTCGCCGCCGGCTGGCACGTCGACCGGGGCACCGGGATCGAACACGCGGACATCGAAGCCGAGGACGTTCATGAGGACGACATCCTCTCCGACCCGCGTCGAGCCCTTCGAGCGGTCGAAAATCAGGCCATCGGGGGCGGGGGTCGCCTGCCACTGGAAAGTCGGGTCCACGGTCCCGTCCGGAAACCGGAACGATCCCGCCTTGGCATCGATGGTGCCGGCGACGTTGTGCATGAAGCGGTTCTCGCGCCGGGTAAGGTCGGCAAGAGAATTGGGATAGATGACGGCGGACTGCCTTTGCACCGAAAGATCGAACTGGTCAAAGAACTTCGCCCAGGATTTGTAACCGTTCCAGAACACGCGATTTGAATTGGCCAGGAACGGCGTGAAGCCCACGTACCCAACGACGAGGTTTTGCCGGCGGAAGAGCGTGTATGTCTGGACGGGGGGAATCGTGCCGGTGGGGACGTCCGATGGGCGAAGGAACCAGGCGACCTCGGCGAGTTGGCTCTCGGTGGTCTTCGTGGCCGTGCCGTAGTCGTACTTCCCGAGGTACGGCGTCTCGGTGTTCCGTGTCGTGAACAGAAGGACGTCGTCGATATCGGCTGTCAGGTTGGTTGGCGGGATCGCGTTATTATTGGCATCCTTCGTATCACTTCGCGGGCCTTCGATCACCTCGAAATAGCCCTCCCCCGCCTCGACCTCGAGTGGGGGGAGCGTCCGGGCGGTGGCGCCGGAAAGGTCGTTCCGCAGCCGCCAGGCGACGGAGCGGAGCTGGGCATCGAGCTCGATCATCGAGCGGCTGTCGGAAACGGCTGTCCCGAAGGCGCCGAAGACCTGCGCGATCGCTCCCATGAGGATGAGCGTGCAGGTCGTGGCAACGAGCATCTCGACGAGCGTCATGCCGCGGCGGATGGTGGCGGGCGACTTCATTCGACGATCCTCCGCAGGAGGACGGCATCCCAGACGTTGTGGTCGCGCCCCGGTTCGTGGGCGACCGGAATCGACCGGTCGATGATGTAAAAGGCCCGGTGGTAGCGAACGCCATCGGGATCGGCGGGGATCGCCGGCTGGCCCGCGAGCGGTGCCGGGGCCATGGCCTCGCGGAGCGTGATCCAGACGCCGAAGAGGTGCGACTTCGTCGTTGTCGTGTTTGCCAGCCGGTTGGCGGTGTAGATCGCCTGCGAGGGATTGAGATCGATCGCCGGCTTGAGCGTGGCGTTGCTGTCGGTTTTTGGCATCGGCTGCGGAGCGTTGGCCGCCGGCTGCTGGCCGTTGAGGGAGAAGAGGGCGCTGGTGTTGCGGGCCGGCGTGCTGTTGAGGGCCGCGTCGTTGCGGGTGCCGACCGGATCGGGGGAGCCGTCGGTCGCCTTCACGAGCGGCCCGGCAACGACGGCGTTCCAGACGTCGTCGGCGGTAACGGTGTTGAGGTTCACCCGCCCCGGCTCGCGGAAGCTCGAGAGCTGGTTGACCGGTGTGGTCACCTGATCGATCCCGGCGAGCGTGGCAAGATTGCTATTTGGATCGGACGTCGTGCCATGGATCCCGGCGAAGCGCGTGGGGACATGCACGGCGTCGAAGAGCGGGGGGCTCTTGAGATTGCGGAGGACCGTCGGCCCCCACGTCCAATTATTCGCGTCGGGATCGGGAGCGAGTGCCGGCGAGGGATCGCTGTACTTCGTCAGCAGAGTTTGGCTGTCGAGGGCATGCACGAAGAGGAGCTCGGGGCTGGCGACAAACGGCCGGTTCGGCCAGAAGAACCACTTTGGCGGCTTGTTGGGATCGAGCGTCCAGTTGGCATTGATGGTGAGGGGGGCCGCCGACGTCGTTTCGGCCGTTGCCTGTTTCCAGAACGTGTCGATGGGGGCGTCCATCACCCGGCGGGTCGTCTTTGGATTCTTCGTCGGCGGCACCTGCATCGTAACCGGCTCGGGAGTGCGATTGACGACGGTGACCGTCTGCTGATCGACGACCCGGTAGACCGCCATCCGCCCCAGCTGGCCGTCGCTGTCGGTGAGAGCCGACGGGGCCGTGGTGCTCGGATCCTGCGTCCAGTCGGGCTTGGTGACGTCGGGCGCGGCGGTCGGGTCGGTGAGGCGCTCGAGGAAGATCGTGGCTTTGCGGTCGGGAGCGCCAAACGTGGCCGCGGGGCCCTGGACTTTGAGCGTGGCGAAGTTGGCGACATTGAGCTTTTGCTGCTGCGTCTGGACGGTGACGACCGTCGAAGCGGCCTGCGGCTTGAGGCAGATCGAGGTGTCGACGCCGAGCTTGGGCGTGGTGTTGTCGGCGAGGACATGCTCCGGCTCTCCCCCCTTGGCCGTCTTCGTGTCGAGGCGGACATACGTATCGGGCTGGCCGTCAGTCTTGATTCGCAGCCGCCAGACGGGAAGCGTGGCCCGGTCGGTGGGGTTGGCATTGTTGGCTGGTGTGGCCGCGGTCGCCCCCGACTTCCGCCCCAGGTCGAGGGCGTTGAGGGGGTTTTTCTTCGTGGCATCGTAGGAATCGAACTGCGCATCGCAGGGCTCGGCGGCGACGGACGCGTCGCCCGAAGCGGCCTTGCCGAAGGCGGTGGCATTCCAGGGGCGGTGAAGCACGACGAAGAGCTCGCCGGTCGTGTCATCCTCCCAGGCGCAGGTCTCGGCGATCACGATCTCCGGCCGTTCGCAGCCGAAGACAACGTCGCGCTGGGCCGGTTTGGCATCGTTGGTCGTCTTCACGTTGCCGTCGACATCCCAGCCGTCGGCTGGATTCGTGTCAAACTCGAAGGGGGTCATCGTCGAATCGCCATCGCGGAATTCGACGATGTTGGCCACCCATTGCGCGCAGTTCTTGGCATTGAAATCGGCCGGCGGCGTCAGGGCGCAGAGGAGAACGTAGAGATCCTTGAAGTAGGCCTGCCGCTGAGCGTAGTAGGGATCGGTGATGTCGTACTTGGGGGGCTTCGTGCCGGTGAGCGGCCGGTTGAGATCGAAGCGCTCGCCGCGGGCGATCTCCCTGTTCAAGACTCCATCGAGGACGGCCTTGGTGCGGGCCGTCGTGGCGCCGTAGAGCTTGGCCGCGTCGCCGCCGAGCGTGTCGGAGAGCTTCCGCGCCCAGTCGAAGAGCTTGGGGGCGGCGCTGCCGCTGACCACGGTCGAATCCCAGCTATCGGTGGTGATCCGAAGGCGGGCCTCTTCTGCCACGCTCCCGAGGATCGCCTCGAGCCGGGGGGGGAGCTTCGAGGAATCGATGTCGTAGGGCCGGAGAATGTTTTCGAGCTCGGAGAGATTGAAAACGTTGCCGTTGGGGGAGGACAATCCGTACGACCTCAGCCACGAGTTGCGCGGGGCGCGGGTGTCGAGCCGGATCTCGTAGGGATCGTCGCGGGTTTCGACGTCGAGTTCGCCCGCGCGCGACCACTCCGGCTTCACGAAGCAGAGCTGCGGCACGATCCCGGTCGAGGCCGCCGCCGCCACCGTGAACGTCTTCATCCGCCCGTGGAGATCGGGGGGGGAGTTATACGTCGAACGAGGGTAAAGCGACGGTGAGCCGGTGAACGGCGTCGTCTTTTCGGCCCAGTTGAACGACTTGCCGTCATCGGAGTTCCACCACAGGGGCGGAACGCCCTCGTAACCGACGGTGCGGGGGGAGCCGGTCAAGGTCGCGGGATCGATCGGAGAACGATGGTCGGTGATCGCGCTCGCGGCGTCGTTGAAAAATTTCAAGCCGGGGAGGAAGAATCTATCGGGATTCCCGGTGGCGAGTTGCATTTCCTCGTAGGGGTCCGTTGGGGAAAACCTTGTCGGATAGGCTCCACCATATCGTCCCTCGGAGTTATCGATTTGAGGTGTCGATGTCATTTCACCAGCGGAGTCTCGTGAATAAAAACGACTTTTCTGGGGAGAACGGCCTACGCGCAGCCGGGATTGGTTCACACCAGTCCGGAGATAGAGGAGGGGATTCTCCTCCGGATAGCCCCGGGTGACCGTACCCTGAAGCCGCTCGACGTCATACGTTGCGGCGGAGCCCGGACTTGCATAAGGGAAAAGAAGATCGAGATTGACTTCCGGGGGCCCGTAGCCGGAGCCGGTGGGGATGGCGTAGGGCTTGCCCGACGGGAATCCGGTCGGAAGATTGTCGAGTTGCCAGGAGCTGGTTGTGCCACTCATCGCCGAGTGCGGATAGACGACCGGCACGAGCGAGCCATGGGCATTGACGTTCACCCGGCCGTCGAGATCGAGAACGAGGACGGACGCGTGGAGCGTCACCTGATCGCCGTTGGGGGAGATCACCGTCGGCAGGCCGAAGTCGAGGAAGAAGCCGTCGTTGACGCCGTCGTTGTCGTTGTCGGCGCCGTAGCTGAAGCCGTTGGTGCCGCTATTGAGGAGCTTGAGGACGGTGGCGGCGGTGCCGTTGGTGACGAAACCCACTTTCTGGACCACCGACGACGACACCGACACCGGCAAGGTCTGCGTCCCCGTTCCGATGAACGGCCCTGCCTGATCCAAGGGTTGGTTTTGAATATCTCGCGGCGCGACCCAGGCAAGGAAGGGATTCTTGTCGTCGAAGCCATCCCACGATTCGTTCGGCCGGGAGACCGACCCGTCGCCGGTGAACTCGCGGCCGTTGATGACGACGCGGCAGGATGGGCCGATGACCGGTTCGTAGGGGCGGTTGCGTGGCTGGTTGTCGACGACGAGCTTGTAGGAACCGTCGCCGTTGTCGGTCGCCTGGAGGATCCGATGGCTGCTCGGGTCGCGGCCGGTGCCGAGGAGCGTGATCACGCGGCCGGCGAGATCGGTGGTGGCAAAGTCATAGCCGTCTTTATCCTTGGCGGGAAGCTTGTCGAGATTGACCTGCGGGAGGACGAGGACAGGGGCCTGCTCGTAGACCGGAGTGGGATTCTGGGTGCCACGCGGCCTGGCCGTGCCGGAGAGGGCGATGGTGTAGTTGCCGCTTGCATCGGGAAGGTCACCGCCATATTTGTCGGCGAGGATCGATTCGAACGAGGCGATCGCCACGCCCGGGGGCGCCGGCTGGGCGAGGTTGACATTCACGTTCGTCCCGGTCGACACGCCGCGGAGGACGCGGAGCATGACCGTGTCGAAGATCTGCGAATGGGGGAGGCGGACGTTGTCGTTGCGGAGCGAGAGCTTGGCGTACGCCCGGGCGGTCTCGCGCGACCGCGTGGCGACGATCAGGTAGGCCGCGCCGAGCATCATGAAGAGGGTGAGCATCGAGAGGACAATCAGGAGGAGCACGCCACGGCGCTCCCTGCCGATCATCGGCGCAGGGACAGGCTGCGGAGATTCACCGCGGGCTCTCGCGGCCGCTTGTCGGGATGGTGTGTTCATCGCTCGCGCCTCACGTTCACGGGTGGCCGCTTGCCCACGGCCACCGCTTCGATTCATCGTCGTGCAAATCACCGTCATCACAACCACCGTCTTGAAGCCGATCCCGTCACTTCGAATAGGCCCCAGGACCCTCGAGGACCACCATCTGCTCTGCCATCCCGATCGAGTCGAGGAGGATCCGCAGCGGGAGCGCCCCCCCCGCCGTCGGTGGCGGGCTGGCGAAGGTCACGTAGACCGAGCCGTCGGCGCTGTCGACGCTCGCCATCAGCACCTGGCTCCACCGCAGGTACTGATTCGTGGCGAGGGTCTTGTTCGGGTCGTAGATCACCACGCCGGGGCGGATGATCTCCTTGAGCGTGCGCTTGTCTGGAACGGCACCTTGGAGCGTGAGCGTCGTGCCGTCGAACGTCACCGGGAGCCAGCCGGCGCTGGGGTCGGCGAGATTGCGATTGTGGAAGGCGACGACCGTCAGCTTGGCGACATCACCGGCGCCCGGCGAGGTCGTCAGAACGTTATCGGCCCGGGCGACCGAGAACAGGCAGCTCATCCGGCCGTTGAAGAGGCGGATACCGTCGGTATCGAAGCGGTTGACCGGCGGGTCGTCGCTGCCGGCCCCGGGGGAGACAAGGATGTCGTCGCGCCCCTGGCCGAGGAGTTGGAGGACCTGCCAGGAGGGGGTGCCGGCCGGATTCGAGGCCTGGGAGTAGATGCCGGCGGGCTGGAGGAAGGCACCGGACGCGTTGGGGAAGATGGCACTGGTGAGAACCGTCGCGCCGGCGTCCCGCTGCACCACCGGGTCAAACACCCACACCGGCCCGCTCCCGTTGGAATCGAACATGACCGAGTCGGGGCGCGTCAGGCCGTAGGTGACGGCATCCTGGAGGCCGTTGGCAACCATCGAGGCGCCGCGGTCGAGGATCACGGCGCGGGCAGCCTGCGACTGGCCGGCGGGAACGAGCGAAACGACGCTCGTGAGGCCAACGGCGAGAATGCCGATCGCGATCAGCACCTCCATCAGCGTGATGCCGCGGGGGGGCTGGAGCGTGATGCCGCGGGGGGGGATGCGTGGGGGCATGATCACTTTCCTCCCGAGGGCGTCTCGGAGCGGGCGAACTGCTGCGATATCTTCAAGGCATTCGCGAGCGTCGCCGGATTGGTGACGTCGATAGCGCCGGGCACCGGCATGCACTCGGAGGTCTTCACGATCCCACTCGCCGGATCGATGACGATCCAGTAGGAGTCGCCGTACTGCCAGTTGAAGCCCTTCGTGTCGTCCTTGCCGTCGTGGGTAGACGCCAGGGTCGGGTCGTTATTGGCCCGGTCAACGCGGCCGACGAGGAAGAAGACCGGCCCGGTGACCGTGACGCGGTTCGGCGTCAACCCCGGGATTTGAGTGAAGAGCTGTCGCACCCGTCCCGTGGCATCGAACAACAGCGTGACGGCGGGAACTGACACTGCCGGCACGAGGTTCAAGAATCGGGTGTAAGTCGAGCTCCCATGGCCCGACCAGGCCAGATCGATGCACCGTCCATCGGGGATCGAGAAGACGGAGCCGTTGCGGACCGGCTGGCGGAGGATCTCGAACGGGTGGGGTGCGCCGGTCGTGGGCCAGGGAGTATTGCGCTCCGTCTGAGCCACCATCTCGGTCGCCGACTGGATCCCGGTGGTGCCGCGGAGCTGGACCTTGGTGCCTGCCGCGTTGAGTTCGTACCAGGGGCCGCGGCCATCGAAGCGGATCAGATCCCCCGACTGGACATTGCGCGGGGCTGGAATCGTAACGTCGGAGTAGGTCAGCCCTCGCGAGAAGCCGGTGTCGTTTGAATTGAGCGTGGCCGTCGATGCATACGACTCCCCCCGGTAGACCTGCGGGACATTCGCCTGGAAGAGGTCGATCGCGAACAGCGCCGCCGTGTTCGTGGGAGGGGGGAGGATCGTCACGCCGGCCCACTCGGGGCGGCCGATCGCCCGCGACTGCGCCTTGGCGAAGAAGCTTGAAGTGACGCGGGCCGCCTCGCGGCTCCGCCGGTTCTCCGTTGTCGTCGCCACGTTGGGGAGGACGGTCACCGCCAGCAGCCCGATGATCGCGACGACGACGAGCAGCTCGACGAGCGTCATGCCGGCGCGGCGGATGGGGAGGGGCTTGAGCATGGGGCTACGTGGCGGGGTGGAGGACGGGGGGATCACTTCTTGGTGAGATCGTGATTGGAGATGTTGTCGGCGGCGGCGCGGGCGTTGGTCATACCGTTGGACGAGCCCGGCTTGACCGAGCCGGCCCAGTTCGTCCCCCCCTTGGGCCAGGCCGTGGTGAGGAGATCAGGGCGGGTCGACGCATTGGTGTTGATCCAGCCGCTCTTCTGCCAGCCGCCTCCGAGGGCATCGCGAGACGTGACGAGGCCATAGCCTCCGGCCGTGGCCGAGGTGTCGATGTCGAGGGAATTGTTCGGCCCGCCGGAATAGATGAGCGGGGTCAGGGCTCGGTCGGTCCAATTCTTCGAGGCGTCGGTGACGCCGAGCGGGTCGATCGGATCGGGGGGATCGTTGGCCGAGAGGGTCTGGAGTTGAATTACGGAGCTCAAGCCGGCCGGCCAGCGGATGAACGAGATCGGCCGCCCCCAGCCGTCGACGAATTCAGGGAGGCCGTCGCCGTCGACGTCGCCGATTTCGTCGGCGCGGAATTGTTCGACCGCGTCGGGGCTGTAGCCGCCACGGACGACGATCATCTGCAGGCACTCGGCGCCCTCGAAGGCCATTGCCAGCGTTGGGTCGGAAAGGCCAGCCAAGCGGCTGTTGCCGATCGCTTGGTAGCGCGAATTAGGGCTGCGGAAGTTCGACGTCGACGGAAACATCGAATAGCTGGCCGCCGAAGCCGACCAAGCGTCGTCCCACAGATCGGGGAGGTCGGTTGCCATGATGAACCGCTTGGCGTAGACCTGGATTTGGGCAACCCTCGTCTTGTTGGCAATGGGGAGGCCCGTGAGCGGGTCGAATGCAGGCGTGATCCGCCGCTCGACATAGCTCTCGTAAAGCGGCGTCACGATCTCGTGGAGCTTGCGGATCGTGCTCCGGGATTTGTCGATCTTCGCCCGCTGCCGGGCGCCATTGAGCCCCGAGAGCATGAGGCTTGCGAGGATCGAGAGGATCACGATCACCACCATCAGCTCGATGAGCGTGAACGCCCGCCGGGCGCCCGGGAGAGCGGGCGAATCGGGGCGACGGCTGTGGCGGAAAGCGTGCATGGGAAATCCTCGCGGAGCGGTCGCTCCCGGGGCAGGGCTCATTTCAGGCTATCGATGTAATCCTGACGGGTTCCGGGCCAAAAATTGGAAAGATCATCCGGCGAAGGGTACTTCTCGTCGCGGCCTGCGCTGATGATTTGAAACGAGTCGGGGTTGAACGGCTTGGTGGTCTTCGGGTCGATCTCGACTGTCGCCGGCAAACCGGAGATGCCGTAGCTGGCCGAATCGATGTAGATGTAGGGGCTGCCAGGCTTGCCAGGGGCCGTGAACTGCCCGCCGGAAACCCGGGACGTGTCGAAATCGAAGAGCTTCTTCTTGGTGACGCCCGAGAGTGGCTGGCCGCCCCCGGAACCGGAGACGATGCCCATCGGGTTGGTCGGATCGTCGGAATAACCGACGAGCCACCCGACGAGCGCGGTGTTCGGCTTCATCAAGGAGGCACTGGCGTTGTTGAGGAGGAATGCGGCTGGCGCCCGCGGAAAGAGCCTTTGGATGTGCTTGTTGATTCTCCCTCCATTCCCCGCCGTATCGACATCCACCGCCGGCGGAAAGCTCCCATACTCGTTCTTGTACTGCTGGATCGCCATGTGGAGCATGTCGATCTCGGTCTTGATGCGCGCGTTCTGCGCCGTGGCCGTTGCCCGCATCACCGCCGGCACCGCGATCGCCGCCAGGATCGCGATGATGATGATCACCACGAGCAGCTCCACGAGCGTGAAGCCGCCACGGGCTCTCGCGGCCGACGGGCCGCCGAAGTTTGTACGCAGCATGACTCTCTCCCGTTCGACGGGCTCCATTACGACAGGTCGGTGATCAGCTTGATGAGCGGCATGAACAAGGCGATGACGATGAAGCCGACCGCACCGCCGAGAAACACGATCAGCAACGGCTCCATGAGGCTCGTGAGGCTCTCCGTCAGCACCGCCACTTCCTCGTCGTAGGTGTCGGCCACCTTGTAGAGCATCGTGTCGAGCTCGCCCGACTCCTCGCCGACGTCGACCATATTGACGACGAGATCGTCGACGACCGGCGACTTGTACCTCGTCAGATAGAGCAGTGCCCCGATTCCCGGGCAAAAGAGCGTCCAGAAGAGCATCGCCACGATGTTGAACGGGGGAACGGAGAACTCCTTCAGCGGCTTGGCGATCGCGTTGCCGTCGCGGATCGAGTCTGACACCTTCTGGAAGAGCTTCTCGAACATCATGTTGCCCGAGGTTTCCTTCGTGATGTTGAGGGCCTCGAGGATCGGCACGCCCGAAGCGAGGAGCGTGCCGAGGGTGCGCGACGAGCGTGACATGATGTTCTTCTCGACCAGCTGCCCGAAGATCGGGGCCTTCAGCACGAAAAGATCCCAGCCGAATCGGCCATACGAGATCAGGCAGATCCCCTTGATGATCAGCCGGAAGCCGAACGGGATCGCCGGGATCAGATACCAGTAGTTGACCACCCAGTTGGAGATGTCGATGAGGACCTGCGTCATCGGCGGGAGCGTGCTGCCGAAGTCGTCGAAGATCTTTTTGAACTGCGGCACGATCTTGATCATGATGAAGCAGAGGATGCCGACGGCCACGCTGACGACGACGGCCGGATAGACCATCGCGCCTTTCACCTTCCGCTTGAGCGACTGGGCCCGCTCCATGAACTCCGCCAAGCGCCGGAGGATGACTTCGAGCGCACCCCCCGCCTCGCCGGCCCGGATCATGTTGCAGTAGAGGCGGTCGAACGCCTTCGGGCTCTTGCTCATCGCCTCGGAGAGCGTCGATCCCCCCTCGATCTCGTCACAGACATCCAAGAGGCTGTTTTTCAGCCGCCCCGGCTTCTGCATCTGGGCGAGGACCTTCAGACTGCGGAGGATCGGCAGGCCGGCGTCTTGGAGGATCGAGAGCTGACGGGTGAAGAGCGTCAGATCGCGGCTCTTCACGCCGCCGATGGCGAATGTCCGCCCCGGTTTGCGCTTGCCCCCTGCCGTGCCCGCGGCCGCCTGCTGCTTCTGCGCCTTGAGCTTGGTGACCATGTAGCCCATGGCGCGGATCGTCGCCTGGGCCTCGGCCTCCGTCGGGGCCTCCACCTTGTCGCGGATTTCCTTCCCCGTGGCGGCGTCGATCGCTTCAAACTGAAACGTGGGCATGGTCGTAAGCTTCCTGCGGGGAAGGTGTTGGCGTCAGGAAATCAGGGACAAGACGAGGGAACGGACAAGAGAAAAGAAGACTGGCTCGGTCGGATCGGAAGCAGGGATCTGATTAGGTTAGGCATCGAGGATCGTCTCGCGAATCACCTCCTCCGCGGTCGTCAGGCCGGCAAACACGCTCTCCATGCCGGCATCGCGGAGGGTCACCATCCCGAACTTCCGCGCCACGTTCCGCAGCTCCTCGGTGGAGCAGTTGCGAATGATCATGTCGCGCATTTCATCGTTCATGAGCATCAATTCGTAGATCCCCAGCCGCCCCTTGTAGCCGGTGCGGTTGCACTTGTCGCAGCCCTTGCCGCGGAAGAGCTTCCGGCCGGCGAGCTGGTCGGAGGTCATCTCGAGATCGGCGAGGAGATCGGCGGTGGGGATGATCTCCTCCTTGCAGAGGGTGCAGATCTTCCGGACGAGCCGCTGGGCGAGGATCGCCTCGACCGTTGCCGTGATCAAAAAGGGCGGCACTCCCATGTCGCGGAGGCGCGTGATCGTGGAGGGGGCGTCGTTGGTGTGGAGCGTGCTGAAGACCATGTGGCCGGTGAGCGAGGCCTGAACGGCGATCTCCGCCGTCTCCGTGTCGCGGATCTCGCCGACGAGGATCCGGTCGGGATCCTGCCGCAGAATCGACCGGAGGCAGTGGGCGAAGGTGTTGCCGATCTCGGAATCGATCTGCACCTGGACGATGCCTTCGATGTCGTACTCCACCGGATCCTCGGTGGTGATCAGCTTGTCCTCGATCTCGTTGAGCTCGGAAAGGGCCGAATAGAGAGTCGTCGTCTTGCCGGAGCCGGTCGGCCCCGTCACCAGGACGATGCCGTTGGGACGCTGCATCACCGTGCGGAAGTTCCGCAGCGTTTCCGCCGGCATCCCGATCTTGTTGAGATCGAGCGACACGACGCCGCGGTCGAGCACCCGCATGACGACGCTCTCGCCGAACAGCGTCGGCAGAACGCTGACCCGCAGATCGACCGGATGGCCGCCGACGTTGAGCTCAATGCGACCGTCCTGCGGGAGACGGCGCTCGGCGATGTCGAGATTCGCCATCACCTTGATGCGCGTCGTGATCGCGAAGGAGAGATGCTTCGGTGGCGGCACCATCTCCTGGAGCACCCCCTCCGCCTTGAGACGGATACGGAACTCGCTCTCGAACGGCTCGAAGTGGATGTCGCTGGCGCCGTCGCGGATCGCCAGGAGGAGGACCATGTTGAGGAGCTTGCGGACCGGGGCGCTCTCGGCGAGGGCCTCGACGCTCGTCAGATCGGTGGGGCCCTCGCCGCCGAGCCCGGCCGCCTGGGCCGCCAGCTCCTTGTCGTTTTCCAGGCTCTCGACGATCGATTCGACGCTCTCGTTCTCGGCCGAATAGAACTTGTCGATCGCCTTCTGGATCTCCTGCTCCGTCGCCACACAGTTGTGAATGTCGAAGCCGAGAAACGTCCGAAGCTCGTCCGCGATCTGGATTTTCTGCGGCTCCGACGTCGCCACCGTGAGCCGGTTGCCGGCAAGCTCGATCGGGATCACCCGGTAGAGCTGGGCCATCGGCTCGCTGACGAGCCTGAGCACCTCCGGGGGGATGGTCCGGTCATAGAGCGTGACGAACGTCGTGTTCCACTGCTCGGCGAGCGCCTCACCGAGCTGATCCTCTCCGAAAAACCCGAGCGACAGCCCCACCTTCCCGATCAGCTCGCCGCCGCGGGCCTGCTGCTCCTCGAGCATCTGCTGGAGCTGGCCCTCGTCGATGAGGCCGAGGTCGATGAAGATCTGTCCGATGCGCTTCAGGGCCATGGTCGTGATTCCACCGCTGGTGGTCGGTCAGGGATGCGGGGGCGGATGGGGGGCTTTGGATGCGGTCGCTGAAACGTTGGCCGGGCCTGGTCACATGTCCTTGGCGCGGCGGTTGATGTCTTCCTCGTCGTCGAAGACGCCCGCCTTCGCCTTGGCGATGCGGGCGGCGAGATCGTCCGGCGACTGGGCCTTCATCATCACCGCCTCCTCGGTCACCTTCCCACTTTCCCAGAGTTGGAAGAGGTTGTCATCAAGGAGCACCATGCCGAGCTTGGCACCGGTCTGGATGGCCGAGTTGATGCGGAAGGTTTTGTTCTCGCGGATCAGATTCCCGATCGCGGGGGTGACGACGAGGATCTCGTAAGCCGCCACACGGCCGCCGCCGATCTTCGGGAGGAGGGCCTGCGAGACGACGCCGATGATCGCCGTGGAGAGCTGCGTGCGGACCTGCTCCTGCTGATTGGTCGGGAAGGCGTCGATGATGCGGTTGACGGTGCCCTGGGCCCCGGTCGTGTGGAGCGTGCCGAAGACGACGTGGCCCGTTTCCGCCGCGGAGATCGCCGCCTCGATCGTCTCCAGATCGCGGAGCTCGCCGACGAGGATCACGTCGGGATCCTGCCGAAGGGCCCGCCGCAGCGCTTCGGAGAAGCTCGTCACGTCGGAGCCGACCTCGCGCTGGTTGACCGTCGATTTCTTCGACTGGTGATAGAACTCGATCGGGTCCTCGATCGTGATGATATGGTGGTCGTGTGTCTCGTTGATGAAGTTGATGAGGCTGGCGAGCGTCGTCGACTTCCCCGACCCGGTCGGCCCCGTCACGAGGAACAGGCCTCGGGGCCGGCAGACCATTTTCTTGCAGACATCCGGCACGCCGAGCTGCTCGGGCGTGAGCATTTTGTTGGGGATCTGCCGGAGCACCATGGCGATCGAGCCACGCTGCTTGAAGACGCTGACGCGGAAGCGGGCCATGTCGCCGAAGGCGAAGCCGAAGTCGCAGCCCCCCTTCTCGGCGAGCTCCGCCTGGCAGCGCTCCGGTGTGATCGCCTTCATGAGGCCGTTGGTATCGTCGCCGGTGAGCACCTTCGTCGCCTGCGGCTTCATGCCGCCGTCGATCCGGAACACCGGCGGCAGGCCGACCGTGATGTGGATATCGCTGACGCCGTTCTTCACGGCCGCCGTCAGGAGCTTGTCGATCTGGATGCTCCCCACCGCCACCTTGGGGAGGGCGTAGGCGTTGGCTGCACTCGGCTTCGAGGCCTCGTCCTCTGCGGCGGCGTTGTCGTCGATCGACTCCAGTTCGAGCGTCTGCGGGGCGGCAGCCGCGGGCTCCGCCTCGGCCGGCCCGGCCGGCTGGAGCACGAGGACCTTCGTCCCCTGGACATCGACGGCGCTCCCCTGATACCGGCCGATCGCCGACTGATAGACGAACTTCTTCGGATCGGCCCCCGCCGGCAGGATCGCGGCGGTGATCCCGGCCACCTGCTCGGCCGTCAGTGCCGGGGACTTGAGCGTGACAAGCTTGTCTTTGATCCGCACCATCGGCTCACGGCCGCCGGAGATGCGCAGCTCGGTGGCGCCGTTGTCGGCCGCCACTTTCAGCAGCTTGTCGACGTGGGCGGCGAGTGGGGAGGGGGCTGCCGTGCTCATGGGGAGGACACCTGGTGCGAATGGAAGGACATGGGACCAAAGAACTGCCGGGAATCCCGGATCCCGCCCCTGCCGGACAGGTGCCGCCCACCCATCGGAAAACGATTCTGCCGGATGGGAACCCCGGCGCGAAGTTCCTTGCCCGGCCGACCGCGGCGCAGACCGCAACCGCCCGGAAACCGGTTGGAAGAGAATCCCCCGCTGACGACCGCTGCTGCCCATCTGGGAGCCAGTCCGGCTGCGGCCGGCGGGGACCCTGACATCCCGCCGTCCAAGCTAGAGGCATTATGCGCACGATCGGCGAAAAAGTCTCGCCGCCGACACTTTTCCTCGAAATCTCCTCCCACGGCCCCGTCGGCGGTGCCCGCGGGGCCGGCTGGCGGCTCACACGTGACGCTTCGGGGTCGCCCGTGCCCCAGCCGAGTTCGTTGCGGGCGGCGTTTGTGAACGAGGCCGAGCCGTCCCTGTGCTTGGCTCAAACGTGCGCTTCGGGGTCGCCCGTGCCCCGTCGCCGGACGTTCGCGTCGGGCAGCGCTTGCAGACGAGGCCGGGCTGCTGGTGCTTGGCTCAAACGTGGCTTCGGGGTCACCCGTGCCCCGTCGCCGGACGTTCGCGTCGGCCATCCATGGCCGCCGCTCTCTCCGCGCCGCTTGCGCTTTCGCCCTCCTATCCTGCGCTGACCGGCGAGGCCGGCTCTCGGAGCACGGGCGACCCCT